>LBJMR02800__coassemble_414_pt1 | contig 31174 bp, 27 predicted proteins | sample LBJMR02800__metabat2_low_PE_050 | metagenome-assembled genome bin LBJMR02800 | reverse complement strand
CTGTCGTAGTGGTCGAAGCCGGGCTTGCCTTGCATGAGGCTTTCAAAGGCGCGGTTGCTGCCGGATGTAAAATACATGGCGTCGCCTCCTTTCTGGTTTTGGGCATAAAAAATGGCGTACCGTGGAAACGATACGCCGGACACCAGAAAACGCCCCGTGATCGGCTGGGAAGCCGTCAAAAGGCGTTTTCAGTGTGGTTATAGGGATATTCTGTTTTTTGATGATGGTTAAAAAGTTCAGTGTTTATGCGGCTTTCAGGGATTTGTGTATATAAACATGAGGCCACCGCCAATGTCGACCCCGAAAATGAAAAGGAGCTGATGGAGGCCGTTGCGGAATTGACCCATGATAAGACGGTCATCATGATCGCCCACCGGCTGAAAACCGTGCGCCATGCCGACCAAATTTTTGTGGTCGATCACGGCGAGATCGTTCAGCAGGGCACCCATGACGAGCTGGTTGCTGTTGACGGGCTCTACCGCCGCTTCGTGGTGGAGCGGCAGCAGGCCGCCGGGTGGAAGGTCTGAAGAAACACAATCTAAAAAATATGAAAAGAAGCTCGTATCAGCTATTGACCGATACGAGCTTCTCCGTTTATTCTCTGTTTCCGGTAATAAAGTAGTCGCAATAGCCGAATACTACCGTCAGCTGTTTTTGGAAGGACGGTGCAAACAGCGTCCACATGTCGAAAGGAATTCCGGCGTATTTCATCGTAAGTACCTCCCGGCTTCCGCTTCCAGTGCCTGCCACACGGGATAAGCCGCGCCGTTCTCATCAAAGAACCGCTTGATATCCCGATTCAGGGCGCTCATTTCGTCTATGGCGTTCATTGCGTGGTCAGAGGCACATAGTTTGCCCAGTGAGGTGGCGCACATGAGTTTAAAGAAGCGCAGACAGGTCTTGCGGTACTTTTCGCTCTCAAAGTCTGCATCCGCCTTTGGCAAAATGTCGTGTCCCGCATTGCGTATGGCACGGTAGCCTTCAATATTGGCATCGATCACCCGTCCAAGGTACACCGTATTTCTCCTAAGCTTTTTCAGGTCGCCGTCCGTCTTATAGCAGGCGAAGGCCGCAGGCATCACAAAGGCCGCATGGCAGAGCAGATAATCCTCCATATTTGGCTCATAGACGACCTTGTATTTGGTACCGCCGAAAATCTCTCCGATCAGTTCCGCATTGGAGACCGCCCCGCGCAACTGCCCGATGGTGATTTTTTTCAGGTCTATAGAAACGACCCGGTCAGGTTCCCGATGCCCGGCAGAGAGCGCAAAGGCAAACAAGACATTTTTCTCCGGCAGTGCCGCCGCCAGCGCTCTTGCCTGCACATTGTTACCCACAAAAACGATGTTCTTCGTCCGGTTCGTTCGTAGCGTATCCAGAACGGAATCCAACTGTGTATAGCGCAGAACCACAAAAATCACATCGTATGCTGCATTCGGCGCAAGCGCGGTCACCACCGGAATGCGGCTGACCGATGTGCGAGGCGAAAATTTGTCCTTGATCCGCAAGCCGTTCTGTTTGATTTCTTCTGCCCAATTTCCCCGGGCAAGCAGGGTCACATCCTTTCCGGCGTGAAACAGATTCCTTGCCAGATTGCACCCTAAAACACCTGCACCATATACCAGAATTTTCATTGCTTGCCTCCAAATCTGATCTTTACAATCTGCATTTTCATCATACCGTCGCCGACCTTTGCGAGAAAACGGAAAAAGCCGCTGACGGAGGGGTCTTTCAAATCGGTGTAGCCCAGCATATAGCCCCGGCTGGTGACCTGCAAGCGGCTATCCCACGCACTGATCTCTTGGGGAGCGTCGGAAACCGCGAAATAAGCACCCACATCTTGAATCTTCGCACTTTTAAGCCATGTTTTTGCAATCATCTTCACCGCCGCCCGATTCGCAGCGTCAAACACCAGCACACCGCCGGGGAAAGCGTCTGCCATTCGCTGCACCAGTGCCTTGACCTGCTCCGTCAGAAAGTAATAGAACACCCCGGAGGCAAAGAACACCGCGCCGTTTGAAGAGTCAATTTTTCTAAACCATTCGGTATTGTTCAAATTGCATGGGATATTTTCCTCACGTTCTCCGGCAGGCAAAAGCTCGTTACGCACGGCTATGACATCGGGAAAGTCCAGATTATAAATTTTACAGCTGCCGTTGTCGCAGCTTCTTCCAGTGCTGTCCAGCCCGCAGCCCAGATTGACCACCGCCGCATTGGGGTGAGATTTCAGATAATCCCGCACCTCAAAAGCAAGGTCATTCTGCCGCATGGCCACCTCCAGTGAACCGAAACGCTGCATCAGGCCGCAGGAGTTTTTCTCCGCCTCAGAAAAATCGTAGTCGATCTCGTCAATCAGGCGAACCGCTGTTTCGTCCCGGTAGAGATTCGGGTATAGTTCTGAGCAGACCTTCCGCGCATACAGCGGAATGATCAGCGTCTCTTGTACGGTGTTTTTCTCGATTTTATATTTCATATAGGTATCTCCTTCAGTGAATAAATACCGACATAATCGCCGCCAGTGCTGCCGAAATGACCGTCATGCCAACTGTGCCGAACAGCCGCTTTTTGCCCTTATCCTTGGCTATAATGTAGGGTTTCAGGTCTTCCGTTCCCGGGATTTCCCATGCGCTCGTATGTCCTACCCAATAGCCGTCAACCCAAAATCGGTCTGTGAGATTCATCACGGATAAGATGACCAGCAGCTGCCAAAAGCCCTGAACGAAGCCCTTTGCGACGTTGAGCGCATAGACGCAGACCAGCACATAGGCGATGTAGCCGGGGACGCAGACAGCTTTGAAAATCAAAGCATTTCGCTTGATTTTCGCGTGTGTTGTAAGCCCCAGCTTTACGCACCTACCTTGAACTTCAGGGCTGTAAAGATGCACCATGCCCACCGCGCCCTTGCGGATACCGATGGCGCAAACCAAAATGAGCAGAACGCCCAGCCCGATGCCTTCCAAAATCACCTGTAAAATCATCATTTACTTCCTTATCCCAACGCCACATCCAGCACCATCATCACGCTGAAGCCTACCGCAAAGAACACCGTTCCAAGATTCGAGTGCCGCCCCTGCGACATTTCCGGAATCAACTCCTCTACCACCACATAGAGCATGGCGCCCGCTGCAAAGCTCAGCAGATACGGCAGCGCCGGGATCACAAGCTGCGCCGCAATGCCAAGCGCCAGCGCACCGCCGGAGGAAAAGCCGCAGGTACTGACATTTCCGCCGCCGTACAGAGTAATCATTTTTCGATAACATTCGTACACCATCGCGTAGGTTTCAATAATGCAGTGTTCCATGCAGAGCGGGTAAAACGGAAACCACACATCACAGCCGGTCTCGCGGCAGAGCTTGCGCATCACAGGCAGGTCGCCCTTATCGGGGCCGATCACCATGCCGCCGCCAAAGAAATAGAGAATTGCGCGCTCGGACGGCTTCGGATGCTCTCGCACGATCAGGCAGGGAAAGCCGTTCACTGTGATCGTCTCATAATGTGCTTTGTGGTCGGTGGGCGTAAAAACGCCACGATGCCGGTTCTGCTTTTCAATTTCCTTTCGCAGTGCATCCTCCGGCAAGGCGAACGCCTTTTTCGCGCCGGAGAGCTTGTATACGCTGCGTAAGATAGACGCAAAGATACTCATGATTCAGCCCTCTCATTTCCACGCCGTAATGCAGAGCCAGCTTTTCTTTTTGTGTATCTGCACATCGTGAAAGCCTGCCTGCTCCAGATACGCCTTTAATTCAATATCTTTGTAGATGGTCATGCCGCCGATGATCTCCGTCCACTTCTTGTCCTTGTCCGTATCGCCGTTGCTTTCGTTGCAGATGAGTAATGTCCCGCCGGGCTTCAGCACCCGGCAAACCTCCCGGAAGCACTGCGGCAGATCGGGCCAGAAATAGACGGTTTCAAAGGCCGTTACCGCATCGAACCAGTCGCCTGCAAAGATCATATTCGCCACGCTGCCTTGCAGAACGGTGCAGCGGCCCTCCGCTATGGCGGCCTCGTTGACCTTTTTGGATTTCTCCACACTGACGGGGGAATAGTCAATGCCCTTGACAATACCCTCCGGGCATTTTTTCAGAAGTCTCTTGATGTTCGCCCCTCCGCCGCAGCCGCAGTCCAGCACCTTGGCGTCCAGAGTAAGCTCCAAAAAGCGAAGTCCCCACCGTGCCACAGGACTGTGCCCCAGGTTCATCATGGCGACCATGATTTTCCCGCCAAGCCCCACAGGCTTTCTGGTGTTCTCAAAAAATGACATCTTATCACACCTCCGATTTCACACATTCCGCATAGGTCAGCGGGAAGGACGCCTTTAGAACAACGCTTTTCCGCACCGTCCAGCCATTCTGACTTAGAAAGCGCAGGTATTCCGCGCTCGTCCACTTGCTGTGGAGGGGAAAGCCCACACGCTTCATAAAAAATGACCTGACCTTGCCGGAAAACGAGTTTCCCGCGTGGGTGAAGGTCGGCGCGATGAGCACTCCGTCATCCTTCAACACCCGACGGATCTCGGCAAGGGCTTTCTCCGGCTGCGGCACGATGTGCAGCGCGTTGGACACGATCACCACATCGAAGGACTCCTCCGCGTAGGGCAGGCGGAACATATCCTGCACGGAGAAGTGCAGCTTAGCAGAGCGGGTATCTCGCTTTGCCTCAGCGATCATCTCCGCAGAGGCGTCCGACGCCTCGATGTGTGCCGCCGCGTTTACGATGTGTTTTGCGATCAATCCCGTGCCGGTCGCCAGCTCCAACACCGTCTTGGCTTTTACAACCGGCCGGATCAGTGCATACATCTCGTCATACGCCGCCCGATCCTTTCGCATAAAGCGGTCGTACCGACCGGCGTTTTTGTCCCAGAAATTCTTGTGTTCCTGCATCGCTGTCATTCCTTTCGATGTTAGATTCGCCTAACCGATACGCACAGTCATGCAGTTAGAGTATGCTAACCGCTGTGCCTCGGAAAAGCCGCATCTCTGCGGCCTTCCGCTTATTTAAATAACTCCCTGCAAGCGCCGTACACCAGCGTTTCCAGCACCTGCGGGTACAACTCCCCAATCTGCTCCTTATGGGAAACTGTGAGGATCAGTCCCCGCATCGTCGCGGCAGCCAAAGAAGCGCCGCGCCTTGGCATCAAATCATATTTTTCCAAGAGCTGACGAATATGCGTTTCATCATCGTGGTAATGTTCCTTTTTGACGCCCTCCGGCAATCTCTGTAAAAGTAACTTGGCGTCATGTTCAATGAAAACCATGTCACCAGTATCAGACAGCCTCCGACAGACGGCCAGAACCGCCTCTGCCGCACGCTCCGATGTTGGCAGGCCGCCATTTCTGTGCAACGCCTGGTCAGCCACCCCGTAAAGCTCGGAGTGGATACTTTCCAGAACCGCGAAGAAGGCCATCTCCTTGGATTCGTAGAATTTATAGAACGAGCCCTTTGCAATGCCGACCGCCTTCGTCAGCTGCTCTACGGAGGTTTTCTTCATCCCCAGCGTGACAGCACAATGTCTCGTTTCCTTCAGCAACGCCTTGCGGAGCTGCTCAGTCTCGTAATCGGTAAAAGCCAAGGTCGCACCCTCCCTGAAAATATGACCGTTTCGGTTCTTTTGGTCATATTATACCGCGCTTTTTTCTGGTTTGCAAGGGGTGTAGAGAAAAACATACGCATTTTAACAAAAAATTATTTTCCCTCAACACATTATTCCATGAAGGCGCTCCTCTTCCTTTGGCAAAGAACTGCACCCCCCTAAAATCAAAAATGCACCCCCCTCCAAACCGTAATTGCACCCCCTTAACGGGTTTCTATCAAAATTAGAGTCATTTGCCAAAATAAAGACCTGTCTTTTGACAGGTCTTTATTTTTTGTGTAATCGTCCGTGAGAGACTCGAACGAACCGTCCATGCGTGCCGGTTGGCGTTGCCGAGGCATGCAAACACAAGCAAAGTTTTTCTCGAAAAAGGGCGCGGCTTTGCGATTTTTGTTCAAAAAGCCTATTACGCAAAATGAAAAAAGCGGTATAATGAATATAACGACAACGCGCAGTTTGCGGCAGCCGGAGCAGAGCTTCGGCTGCTTCGCAGATTGCGTTTTCATTTCAGGTGGGAGGAAGAATATGTTTGCTGTCAACGATATTGTCATGTACAAGCAATCGGGAATTTGTAAAATTCTGGACATTTGTGAAAAGAAATTCGGAAAAGAAACGCGGCAATATTATGTGCTGTGCCCGCAAGACGACCCGAACACAACCATTTACTGCCCCATAGACGCGCCGAGCGACAAAATGCGCTATCTTTTGACCAAAGACGAAGTTTTACAGCTGATTGAAGAAATGCCCGACGAAGAAACCGCGTGGATTGAAAATGACCACCTGCGCAAAGAGAAGCAGGCGGAAATTTTGCGTGAGCGTGACCACAAGCGGCTTATCCGCATGATTAAAGCGCTGTATTTAAAACGCGAAGAACAGCAAAAGGCGGGCAAACACTTTCACGCTGCGGACGAAAAGGCCATGGAAGAAGCTGAAAAAATCCTGTATCAGGAGTTTGCGCAGGTGCTTCATATTGCCCAAGACGAAGTTGTGCCGTTTATTGTCGGTCGGTTAGACAAAAAAATTTAACGGCTTAGAGAAGCTGTCGTTTTTCAGATTGTCAAATATTTGTTTACTTTTTTGCCCTTTTCCTATATAATAGAAACATCTTTTTTGAAAAAGGGGTAGAATTATGTCAGGTGATACCTTACAGGTGCTGATTGCCATGGCGGCCTACATGCTGATTGTTGTCGGCATCGGCATCTATTTCGCAAAGCGTTCTCAGAAAAATTCCGAGAACTACTTCCTCGGCGGGCGTTCGCTCGGGCCGTGGGTCACCGCAATGAGCGCCGAAGCTTCAGACATGAGCGGCTGGCTTTTGATGGGCCTTCCGGGCGTTGCATACTGGTGCGGCCTTGCCGACGCGTTTTGGACGGCTTTGGGCCTTGCAATCGGTACATATGTCAACTGGTTAATCGTTGCCAAACGGCTTCGCAGTTATTCTATTGTTTCCGGCGACTCGATTACCATTCCGGACTTTTTGAGCAACCGCTATCACGAAAAGAAGAAAATCATTCTTTCGATTTCCGCCGTTTTCATTTTGGTGTTTTTCACCGTGTATGCGGCAAGCTGTTTTGTAACCTGCGGCAAGCTGTTCAGCACGTTGTTCGGGTTCTCTTATCACTCGATGATGATTGTCGGGGCGCTGTTTGTTTTGCTTTACACGTTTCTCGGCGGGTTCCTTGCGGAAAGCGCTTCGGACTTCATGCAGGGCGTCGTCATGTTCTTCGCGCTGGTGGTTGTTCTGATTTTCGGCACGATTAAAGCCGGCGGCTTTTCGGCGGTTATTGATAACGCGCAGGCGATTGAGGGCTTTTTCTCGCTGACTTCTATTGCCTCCCCCACAGTGGACGCCGACGGCGTTCAGCAGGTCGCAAACGGCCTGCCGCTGTTTGGGGAAGCGGGAAGCTACGGCTTTTTGACGATTATTTCCACCCTTTCTTGGGGGCTCGGCTATTTCGGCGTACCGCAGGTGCTTCTGCGCTTTATGGCAATCCGCAAAGGCAAAGAGCTCACCCGTTCGCGCCGCATTGCAACGATTTGGTGCTTCATTTCCCTCGCTGCGGCGGTTTACATCGGCCTCATGGGCAGAGCGATGTTCCCGGTGCACGAATCGCTGAACACTTCTTCGGGCGCGGAAAATATTTTCATCATCATAAGCCAGACGTTGTTCCACCCGGCTGTTGCGGGCATTGTGATGGCGGGCATTCTCGCCGCCACCATCAGCTCTTCGGACTCTTACCTGTTGATTGCCTCTTCGGCATTCTCGAAGAACCTGTATGAGGGCGTATTTAAGAAAGGTGCTTCCGACAAGCAGGTTATGTGGGTGTCGCGCATCATTTTGATGGTGATTGCGCTCATCGGCATTGCGATTGCCTGGGACGAAGACAGTGTCATTTTCAAGGTCGTTTCCTTTGCGTGGGCGGGCTTCGGCGCCACGTTCGGACCGATTATGCTGTTCTCGCTGTTCTGGAAGCGCACCACGCGCGCCGGCGCGATTGCCGGTATGCTCACGGGCGGCGTGATGGTGTTCGTTTGGAACTTGCTGCTTCGTCCTTTGGGCGGGCTTTGGGATATTTACGAGCTGTTCCCGGCGTTCGTGCTATCTTGTATCGCAATCGTTGTGGTGTCTCTTCTTTCCAAAGCGCCCGATAAGGCAATTACAGACGAATTTGAAAAGGCGAAAACCTATCAGGAATAATAAGGCATCTATCTCTTTTAACACAAAAACCATCCCGCAGTGTTTTGCTGCGGGATGGTTTATTTTATGTTTTCGATTTTAGTCCACGCCGTTTTTGAAAGGCTTTGTAAATCCGCATCCAAACGGCGAACAAGAAATAGCCGATGACGATGCTGATGCTGTTCAACAGCACATCGTCCACATCCGCCACGCGGCCGAAAAAATACTGCAAAACTTCCACACCCAAAATCCCTAAAAAGGAAAGGAGGAACACGCGGTAAAACCGCCGCTGACGCGGATACACCGCCGGGAGCAAAATACCGAACGGGAGGAACAACAACAGATTTCCAAGCAGATTCACAACCGACAACGAATGCCAATCCAACGAATCCCCCCGGTTTTCCCAAAACAGCCGGAGCGTTGCAAAGGGCATGAAATTCGGCGCGGTCCGCGGCGGAATGTAGGTGTCAAAATAAAACGCGCCGCTGTCTGTAACCCCTATATAAAATCGAGGCAGGACGGTCTGCGAAAAAACGCCGAACGCATACACCCAAAACAAAAACAGAAAAAGTTCATGCCAAACGGCAAAAGCCCGCTGTTTTCGTTTGAGATACAAAAGGCGGCACGGGATATAAATCACCGCCGCAATCGCCATATAAATGACTAAAGGACCGATATACTTTCCCACAACACTCAAAAAAACACTAAAGCTCATAAAAACGCCCCCCTGTTTTTGAGTTTCCGCTTTTGCAGCTTCTGTCTTTACTATAACTACAAACCCGCTAAAAAGCAAGGAAAACAGATTGATTTTACACACAAAACCGAAAAAGATAAAAGCCGTCGGCAAACCGAAAAGTTTGCCGACGGCTTTGTTGTTTTTCCGGGAATTACTGTTTCAGCGCGATGTTCTGTTTGGAAAGCGACGCAATAATCTGATCGGCCACTTCCATCACTTCCTCGCGTTTTAACGTGCGCTGGTTGTCGGAGAACACAAGGCGTACGGTAATCGATTTGCCCGATTCATCGCGGTAAGTGTCAACCACGTCCACATCCTGAATCCACGGGCAGTTGGCCGCTTCGACCGCCGCACCAATCGGCGCATAGGTTTCCGAGACAAACGACAGGTCGACTTCCATACCGGGGAAGCGGGAGGGCTCGCGGTAGACGATGCCGGCATCGGCAATTTCCGAAAACGCGCGGACATCAATTTCCGCATACACAATCGCGGCCTTTTTATCAATCTTTTTCGCGACGGTCGGGTGGACAACGCCGAGTTCGCCGAGCGCTACGCCATCACAAAGCACGGTGTTGAGGTTGCGCGGGTGCTGGTAATCGTGTGTTGCCTCTGCCGCGGCGAAGCTTAACGGTTTGTGCTTGATATCCGCCGCGAGAACCGCCAGCATATCGCGCAGCGACAAATACAGCGTTTCGGTGGAGTCGGTTTTCGAGAACAGCGTGATTGCCAGTTTCTTATATTCGCGGCACATCCCGTTTTCATCGAGCCCGTCTACGGTTCTGCCGATTTCAAAAATGCCGAACGACGGCGCGAACGCGGTGTTGCTGCGCACCTGGCAAAGTTGAGTCGGAATCATCGAACGGCGCAAAGTCTCGATATTCGGGTTGGTGGCGTTCAGGAGCTTTACGTTGTCTTCCACCGCAAGGCCGAGCGCCTTGTATTCGTCATAATACGCCCAAATGTAGGAGTGGACTTCGTGCAGGGAGAAGCGTTTGACGAGAATGTCTTTGATTCTGTCCTCGACGGTCTTTTCCGTTTCGGGGCGCACCGGGTAAAGCGGCGCGGAAGCGGTGTGCACGGCGAAGTTGTCATAGCCGTAAACACGCGTGATTTCTTCGATGATATCCGCTTTAATCGTAACGTCTTTGGTGGCGCGCCAGCTCGGCACGGTCACCGAGAAGTTGTCGCCGTCTCTTTTGACGGTAAAACCGAGCGCTTCGAGCGTGTGGACAATCGTGTCCCCGTCAATTTTGATACCGGTATAGCGGTCGACATAAGCTTGATCAAAATCGAGCGTTACGGTGCCGTAATGATAGGCGTATTCGTCGGTAAGCGACGAAACCACGCGGGCATCTTTGTCGGTATCGGTCAACAGTTTGACAAACCGCGCAATAGCCGGAACGGTCATTTCCGGGTCGAGGCATTTTTCATAGCGCATCGACGCGTCGGTTCTGTGCGCCAAACGCACGGTGGATTTGCGGACGGAAACCGCGTCGAAGGTGGCGGATTCCAACGTCAGGGTGGTGGTGTCTTCGACGATTTCAGAGTCAAGACCGCCCATAATCCCGGCGATTGCCACCGGCGTGTCGCCGTTGCAAATCATCAAAGTATTTTCGTCAATATGGCGTTCCACGCCGTCGAGCGTCTGGAACTCAAACGGTTTTTGGAAGCGCTTAATCCGCAGTTTTTCCACCTTGCGCGAGTCAAATGCGTGCATCGGCTGCCCCATTTCGAGCATCAGATAGTTGGTCAGGTCCGCAAGGAAGTTAATCGCGCGCATCCCGCAGTAGTAAAGGCGGATACGCATATTCACGGGACTTACCGCCGTGTGGATGTTTTCCACCTGCAGGCAGGAATAGCGCTGGCAAAGCGGGTCTTCGATTTTCATATCCACTTTCGGCAGTGCGTCGTAAGCGTGGAGATCAACAGTGTCAAGCGGCTTTAACGGTCTGCCCGCTAAAGCGGCGAACTCGCGCGCGATGCCGTAATGGCCCCAAAGGTCGGGGCGGTTGGTCAGCGATTTGTTATCGACCTCAAACACAATGTCATCCACGGCGTAGGCGTCTTTAATGTCGGTGCCGCAGGGGATATCGTCTGTAATATCCATAATGCCGGAATTGTCGTCGCTGATGCCGATTTCTTTTTCGGAGCAGCACATGCCGTAAGAATCGAAGCCTGCAAGCGGGCGCGGCGCAATGGTGATGTCGCCGAGGCGAGCACCCACTTTTGCAAACGCGGTTTTCATCCCGACGCGTACATTCGGTGCGCCGCAGACAACGTCCGTAAGCTTGCCGTCGCCGGCATCGACTTTTAACAGGTGCAGTTTTTTCGATTCGGGGTGGGGTTCAACCGATTTGATTTCGGCGACCACAACGCCGGAAAGGTCTTTGCCTTTCTCAAAAATTTCATTTTCCACTTCGGCGGTGGACAGAGAAAAGCGGTGGATTAAATCCATTTTGTCAAGGCCCGAAAGGTCGACAAAATCCGAAATCCAGTTCATCGATAAAAACATATCTTTTCTCCTCCTTCCTTATTCGTCGTCCGCAAACTGCGACAGACTCTTTAAGTTTCCGCTGTTTAAGTCGCGGATGTCTTTAATCCCGTATTTCATCATGGCAAGTCTTGTAAGACCTAAGCCGAACGCGAAACCGGTGTATTCTTCGGGGTCAATGCCGCCGTCGCGAAGCACCGCGGGGTGAATCATACCGCAGGGGCAAAGTTCCAGCCAGCCGCTGTGTTTGCAGGACGGGCAGCCTTCGCCGCCGCAGATCAGGCAGCTGATGTCGAGTTCAAAGCCCGGTTCAACGAACGGGAAGAAGCCGGGGCGCAGCCGTACCTTGATGTCTTTTTGGAACACTTCGGACAACATGGTTTTCATAAAGTAAATCAAGTTGGAAATGGAAATGTTCTTATCCACCATAACGCCTTCCATTTGGAAGAAGGTGTTTTCGTGGCAGGCGTCGGTCGCTTCGTTGCGGAAGCAGCGGCCCGGGAAAATCGCCTTAATCGGCACGCCGTCGTTAATAAGCGCATCTTTATATTTTTTATAAATGGCGTTTTGCGCCGCCGAAGTCTGGGTTTTCAAAAGCTGACCGTTTTCGAGGTAATAGGTGTCCTGCATATCGCGCGCGGGGTGCGCTTTCGGGATATTCAAAGACTCAAAGCACTCGTAGTCGGTCACAATTTCACTGTAATCTTCCACAGTAAAGCCCATGGATTTGAAAATGCGCTCGCATTCGCGCTGGACAAGCGTAATCGGGTGATAAGACCCACGCGTTAAATCGACCGGCGCGCTCACGTCGAACACCGGCGTGGCTTCGATTTCACGGCGCATTTGTTCTTCTTTTAACTGTTTGGTTTTTTCGGTGAGCATCGCTTCAATGCTCTGGCGCACTTCGTTCGCGAGCTGTCCCATTTTCGGGCGCTCCTCAGCGGAAAGCGACCCCATGCTTTTCAAAATGGCGGTCAGTTCCCCTTTTTTGCCGAGCACCTGCACGCGCAGCGCTTCCAAATCGGCAAGAGAGTCGATTTTTTGAAGTTCCGCTTCGGCGCGCGCACGAATTTCTTCGAGTTTCTGTTTCAAGGCCGTTCATCCTTTCCTGTTTTTTGCAAAATTGCAAAACAAAACGCCGCCCCCAAAGGGACGGCATAAAAAGCCGTTATACCACCCAATGTGAAGGCGCCAATACGCCCCTGCCCGTAACGGCGGCCACCGTTGCGACCTACTGAAAACGTTCAGCCGCACCGCTCCAAAGTGAAAGTTCAGCAAAAAACCGGCTTGAACGCGCTTTCAGCCCGTGACGCGTTCTCTCTTTCAGGCGGTAACTTTTTTGCCTACTGCCTTTTTCACAGCGTTTGTTGGATTTATTTTGCGTATAATAGTATAGCACACTTTTTAAATTTTGCAAGTGAAATTTCATTTTCTTACACCGAGGCTTTTGCGCGCTTCGCACCGCGCACGAGAACGACAAGCGCCGTTACCGCGTAAGCTATGCAAAGCACGCTGTAAACCGCGTACCCTGCGAGATTGCTTTCGGGATACCCAAGCGGGATGAGCATGGCCAGCCCTTTCAGTAAAAGATAAATCACCACGAACACAGCAGGCGTAAGCGACAGAACCCAAACCACAGCCCGCGGCAAAGCCTTTCGCAAAGCCGAAAGCGTAAGCACCGAAACGAGCACCGCAAGAACAAAACAGCTTATCATGGGGATCACGGAGCTTTCCTCCCGGAGCCATGTGTTACACCAGTCGAAAAAAGATTCACCCAAAAGGTCGCGCAACCGAATTGTATCGGATTGCGCTCTCACCAAATCCACGGAAACCGCCAAGCCAAACACACCCTGTAAGCAATAATAAACGACGCTTATCCAGAAAAGCAGCAAATCTATGCCGTAAACAATGCGCCGCCATCCCGTCAATTTCATAAAGTGCACCTCTCTCCTTAAGTCAATAAAACATTTTCCTACAGACAGATTATAGAGTCACAGAACTAAGGTTCAAGGCGTTTTCTTTTGAAAGTGCAATTTCACGCCCCGATTGCCATCGCGGCAATGTTGACGAGAACTGCGGCAACGGGCAGCAGTCCGAACCAAATTTTTTGCTTTTTCGTAAAGGACTTATACAAAAGCAAAACCAGCCCCGTATACACAAGGAAAACAATCGGCACTATAACCGTGTGGAACGCCGAGAACGCTTCCATTTCAATGTTGAAATGCGTAAGGAAATTATAAACACGTCCTGCCGTCCCCGTCAGGGTGTAGTCCAAAGTGGTGCAGTTGAGGAGAATCCCCGCCGCGGCATACCAGATATAAAATACACCTGCAACGGCAAATAAAACTTTGGTTTTCGCACGCATAAAAATCCCTCCTTATTATAAAAACGCCGCAAACCTCTCTGTAATTACAGCATAGCACAATCGAAAGGTACTATCTATGGACAAAAAGCACGAAAAGGGGTTGTGCTTTTCGGCGTTTTCCACTATACTAAGGAAAAACTGTTTTGGGGAGAAAATATGGAATTAGATATTTACGATTTTGACAAAACCGTTGTGCCGTATGACTCGGGCTCGACGTTTCTGATTTTCTGTTTTTTACGATATCCGTATTTATTCTTGCTGCTGCCGTTTTACGTGGTGATGGGGCTTTTGCTCGGGCTTCACGTTATCCGGCTTGACCGCTTTAAAAAGCATATTTTTGTATTTGTCCGTTTTATTCCTTTAAAAAAGGCGGTCAAAGCGTTTTGGGACAAACACGAAAAAGATGTGTTCGACTGGTTTTTGCCGGAAAAGCGCGAACGGTATACAGTGGTGATAAGCGCAAGCCCGGATTTTCTGTTAAAAGAAATCGCCGCGCGGCTAAAAATCGACACGCTTTTATGCACGCGCCACGACCCGAAAACAGGCACTTTGCTTTATAACAACTGCCGCGGGGAAGAAAAGGTGCGCCGGTTTTTCGAAGCGTTCCCCGACGGGGTTAAAGTCAACACGGTGTATTCCGACAGCTATAAAAACGACCGGCCGATTTTTTCGCTGGGGCGCGCTTGCGTACATATTGAAAAAGGCGGCGAAAGAACACCGTTTGATTACAAAGAAAAATACGGTGAAGCGCCGCGCGCATAAAGTGCAGGATAAAAAGCAAAGAACCCGTCCTTTCCGTTCTCGGAAAGGGCGGGTTTTGGTTTTGGAAATGGGTTTTGGTTGGTTACATCACGCTGTGGAACGTGCGCATAATGACTTCGCGCTGCTGTTCTTTCGAAAGCTTGTGGAAATTCACCGCATAACCGGACACACGAATGGTCAGGTTCGGGTATTTTTCCGGGTCTTCGTAAGCTTCAATCAGCATTTCTTTGTTGATGACGTTGACGTTGATGTGGTGCGCTTTGTTTTTGAAATAGCCGTCCAAAATCGTAACAAGATTATTGACGCGTTCTTCGTCGGTTTTGCCGAGCGCCTGCGGAATAATCGAGAACGTGTTGGAAATGCCGTCACGGCAGGCGTCATAAGGCATTTTGGTCAGCGTGTTCAAAGACGCGAGCGCGCCGTTCTTTTCGCGGTTGTGCATCGGGTTCGCACCGGGCGCAAACGGCTCGCCTTTTTTACGGCCGTCGGGCGTGCTGCCGGTCTTTTTGCCGTAAACCACATTGGAGGTAATCGTCAGCGCAGACAGCGTATGAATCGCGCCGCGGTAAGCCGGGGTTTTGCGAAGCTCGGTAATGGTGCTTTCCAAAAGCGAGCGCGCAATGAAGTCTACGCGGTCGTCGTCATTGCCGTAGGTCGGGAACTCGCCGACGGTTTCAAAATCGACAATATAGCCGTTTTCGTCACGAATCGGGTGCACCTTGGCGTACTGAATTGCGGAAAGGCTGTCCGCCGCAACGGAAAGGCCGGCGACGCCGAACGCCATAAAGCGCGTGACGTTTGTGTCGTGCAGCGCCATTTGGATTTTTTCATAGGCGTATTTGTCGTGCATATAGTGAATGACGTTCATGGTGTTGACGTACAGTCTGCAAAGCCAGGAAAGATAGACCGAGAAGCGGCCGGCGACTTCGGCATAGTCGAGGGTTTCACCTTTTATGGGATCCATTTGCGGGCCGACGCGCATTTCGCTCATATTGTCATAGCCGCCGTTAATCGCAAGCAGCAGAAGTTTAGCGAGGTTGCAGCGTGCGCCGAAAAACTGCATTTGTTTGCCGACCTGCATCGCGGAAACGCAGCAGGCAATGGCGTAATCGTCGCCGTAAATCGGGCGCATTAAGTCGTCGTTTTCATATTGAATGGAATCGGTATCGACCGAGACCTTGGCGCAGAACGCTTTAAACGGCGCGGGCAGTTGTTCGGACCACAAAACAGTCAGGTTCGGTTCGGGCGCAGAGCCGAGGGTGTAAAGCGTATTGAGCACGCGGTAGGAGTTTTTAGTAACCAGCGTGCGGCCGTCGCAGGACATGCCGCCGATGCTTTCGGTAATCCACATCGGGTCGCCGCCGAACAGATCGTTGTATTCCGGCGTGCGCAAATGCCGCGCCAAGCGCAGTTTCATGACGAAATCGTCCATAAGTTCCTGCGCGCCGCTTTCGGTCAAAGTGCCGTTTTCCAAATCGCGGTTGATGTAAATATCAAGAAATGTACTGGTGCGTCCCAAAGACATGGCGGCGCCGTTTTGCTCTTTGATTGCGGCGAGGTAGCCGAAATACAGCCACTGAATCGCCTCGCGCGCGTTGGTTGCGGGCTTGCTGATGTCATAGCCGTAAAGCTGCGCCATTTCTTTGAGGAGCTCTAAGAAGTGAATCTGCTGGTAAAGCTCTTCGCTTTGGCGAATGGTGTCGACCTGCATATTGCCTTTGCCGATTTCGCGCTTATCCTGTTTTTTCAGTTCAATTAACACGTCCACGCCGTAAAGCGCCACGCGGCGGTAGTCGCCGATGATGCGGCCGCGGCCGTAAGCGTCGGGAAGCCCGGTCAAAAGACCGATGTGGCGGACGGCGCGCATTTCGTCGGTATAAACGCGGAAAACGCCGTCGTTGTGGGTGGTTTTATAGCTAAATTCCTGTTCAATCGTGTCGGAAAGCTCATAGCCGTATGCTTTTGCCGCACTGCGCGCCATACGCATGCCGCCGAAGGGGTTTACGCCGCGGCGCAGGGGCGCGTCGGTCTGAAGACCGACAATCAGTTCATTTTCTTTGTCGACATAGCCGGGTGCATAGGTCACAAGGGAAGAGACGTGCTCGGTGTCAACGTCTAAAACGCCGCCTTTGTCACGTTCCGCTTTGAACAGCGCATTGCATTTGTCCATCAGCTTTGTTGTGCGTTCCGTAGGTCCCGCCAAAAACGAGGCGTCGCCGAGATAGGGGGTGTAATTTCGACGAATGAAGTCGCGAACATCAATTTTTTCGCTCCATTCCCCTTTTTTAAATCCGTTCCATGCTGCAAAATCCATTTGTCTGCTCCTTTTTTCACGTTCCTGCAAAACAAAAAGGGCAACCCTGCGTTTTGCAAGATTGCCCAGACGGTCGGCTATGTATACAAGCGTGCTTCCCCGCAGTTTGCCTGCGTCCGCGTTACGCGGTGTTCCGTCAGTTACACGCCTGTTGTTGAATTGATTGTATTTGTATTGTACCACACGATTTGTCATTGTGCAATATGCAGTTTTGACAAGATTTAGGCACAATTATTCGACACTCTTGAGTGACTCGACCATATCGACCTTTTTCAAGCGGAAATACATAATAAAGTTGACAACCGCGGCAAACAGAAGTGTTAACAGCGCGCTGAACAAATAACTCAAGAAATGAATTTCCAGCCCAAACATAACGTATTCCGTTTCAATCGTGCGCATGACGAAGAAGTGCAGAACCGTGCCGAGCACGAGACCGAACAGCACGCCGAGAATCGTCAGGATGACGTTTTCACGGTAGACGTAAGCCGCAAGCTCCCCGTCATAGAACCCGAGCACCTTTAAAGTCGCAAGCTCGCGCCGGCGTTCGGTAATGTTGATGTTGTTGAGGTTATAAAGCACAATAAACGCCAAAAGGCCGGCGGCGATAATCATAACGGCAATAATCACCGTGAGGTTATCCATCATCGTGTTGACCTGTTCTTCGGCGGTCGCGCTCATGGAAACCGAGGTTACGCCGTTGATGCTCAAAATATTTTTCGCAATCTGTGACGCGTCGGCGTCCGCTTCGGTCTTAATCAGCGCGGCGTTGAGCGATGCGGTTTCGCCGTAAAGCGCCTTGTAGACGTTCGGCGTCATGTAAATATAATGGTTTAGATAGTTTTCAACTATCCCCGCCACACGGACGTCGCCGACCGGCGTTGCGGTCTTGTCGTCTTTGAGAGTAATCATATCCCCGACGGAAACGCCGAGCAAATCGGCGAATTTTTCGGTAATCAGCACACCGTCATCGGTGAGGTTCAGCTTATCCCCGAAAAGCCGGGGTTTCAAGTTGACATAGTCCCCGAGTTTGACCGTATCCTGCGGGACAATCAAATAGGCGGTCGTCTCGCCTTTGTCGGTTTCGGCGTAAGTCACCTGGCTTTGGGTTTGCAAATAATCGGTTACCCCTGCAACGGAGCTGACTTTGGCAAGCAGCTGCCGGCGCTCTGCGCGAGAAAGAGAAGTGTCGGTGCCGACGGTGCCCTGATAGGCGAAAACGTCACCGTATTGCTTTTGGGGCACGGATTCCACCGAATCGCTGATCCCGAAGCCGACAAGCAGAAGCGCCATACAGCCAGCGACGCCCAAAATGGTCATAAAGAACCGTTTTTTGTAGCGGAACAGGTTGCGGCACGCCGCTTTCTGTGCGAAATTCAGGCGCAGCCAAATAAAGTCGATGTCTTCGAGGAAGGTGCGTTTGCCGGCTTTCGGCGCTTCGGGGCGCATCAGCGCGGCAGGGCTTTCGGAAAGCACGCGATGGCTTGCCGCAAACGCGCCGCCGACGGTCGCCAATACCGCGAGCACCGTTGCAATCACGGCGTTCAGCACGTTCACTTCGACAACCACGTTGGAAAGGTTGACATAAACGGATTGGTAAGTGTGAATAATCAGCGACGGCAGCAGCGATTCGCCGAGCGCCACGCCGAGCACACTGCCCAACAGCGTCGAGAACAGCGCATAAAGCACATATTTCGCCGTGATGGACGCTTTGCTGTAACCGAGCGCTTTCAAAGTACCGATTTGCGTGCGTTCCTCTTCGACCATGCGCGTCATGGTGGTTAAGGAAACCAGCGCCGCGACCAAGAAGAAGATGACCGGGAACACGGTGCCGATGGCGCGAATGCTGTCGGCGTCGGCTTTATAAGCCGCGTAGCTGGAAATGGACGTGCGGTCCATAATATACCACTGGGGTGTGGAAACATTATTGATTTCGTCTTCGGAATTTTGGAGTTTTTCCTCGGCGGCTTCGAGTTCCGCTTCGGCGTCCTGTTTCGCGATTTCGTAATCTTCTTTGCTGCGGTCAAGTTGAATCTGACCGTCCTGGACCTTTTTCTCGCCCTCTTCGAGCTTGGCTTCGCCCTGCGCGATTTGTTCACGCGCGGCGGCCGCCGCTTCGGGGAAGTTGTCAATAAACGCCTGTGCGGTATCCACCCGCTGTTCTACGCTTGAAATGCTTTGGTCGAGCGTAGAAAGCTGGCTTTTGTAATACTGCACTTGTGCCGTGGCCTGAATAATTTCCATACTGCGGGAATAATACTCGTCATTGGAAATATAAGGCGCGTCTTCTTTTAATTTCTGCTGTTTTTTCGCAATTTCTGCTTCTTCGGCGGCAATTTGGGCTTCGATTTGCTTTTTCTGATTTTCAAGTTCCGTAAGCGACTTGCGCGCTTCTTCTATTTGCGCCTGGCCGTTTGCGAGGCTTTGGTCGCCGGAATCAAACAGCGCTTTCAATTCGTCGAGCTGTTGGCGCTGCTGGTCAATTTCAATTTGAGCGCTTTCGAGCTCCGACTCGGCGGTAATCAGCGTCTGATAGGCGTCGCTCAAATCGCTTAACGCCTTATCTTTTTGCTGTTGGAATTTATAGCGCGCTTCATTGAGCTGTTCGTCGGCGTCCGCTTTAAATTCGGCAAGACGCGCGGCGCAGCGCTGTTCTTCGATTGCGGTAATATTCGCCGTAACCGTATTTAAAAGGTCGGTGTAACCTTTTGAAAAGCAGTTCATGTCCTTCGCGCCGGTCATCGTGACAAGCACTTCGGAAAAAACGTCTTGTGTAAAGGCTTCTTTCGGAATGACCAAGAAGCCGTCCACCGTGCCGTCGCCGATGGCGGAAGTGCCGCGGTCGGAATCGAGATAATACGCGGTTTCGCCCACGCCGACAATCGTATATTCATCGTCGGCGAGCATATCGCCGACTTTTTCGTCGGTGCCGGTTTTCAGCTTCACCGTGTCGCCGATTTGATAGCCGGAAGCGTCCAAAAACTGCTGGTCCGCGATACATTCGTTATATTTCTCCGGGTAGCGCCCTTCGAGCACTTTCACTTGGTTAATTTGGTCGGTCAAAGACAAAACTTTGGTGACGACCATTGCGTTTTCGGTCTCGCAAAGATAGTCTTTTGTGAAAATCCCCTCTGCGCTCGCAACACCGTCCAAAGTCAGCAGCGCCGCCACGTCATCATCGGTCATGCCGAGGGTGCCGAGCACGCGGATATCCACCATATTTTCTTTGTCAAAGGTCGCGTCCGCGGAAGCCTCCATCGCGGGGCTTGCCGAGCGGATACCGGCAAAGAAAGCCACACCGAGCGCCGAAATCAGAAGAATCGACAGAAACCGGCTGATGCTTTTGCGGACTTCGCGCCGGAAGTCTTTTCTCATACCTTTTGTCATGCCTGTTCTTCCTTTACCACTCAATGTACTCCACGGGGGTGGGGCGTTTGTTCATCAAAATCTGGTCGATTTTTCCGTTTTTGATTTTAATGACCTTGTCCGCCATCGGGGCAATGGCAAGGTTGTGGGTGATGACGACAATCGTCACGCCCTTTTCCCGGCAGGTATCCTGCAACAGCTTTAAAATGGATTTGCCGGTGATGTAGTCCAGCGCGCCGGTCGGCTCGTCGCAAAGCAAAAGCTTCGGGTTTTTCGCAAGCGCACGCGCAATCGAAACGCGCTGCTGCTCGCCGCCGGAAAGCTGCGCCGGGAAGTTGTCCATTCGGTTTGAAAGCCCGACTTCCTGCAAAACGGTTTTTGCACTCAGCGGATTTTTGGAAATCTGCAAAGACAGCTCGACGTTTTCAAGCGCGGTCAAATTCCCAACCAGGTTATAAAACTGGAACACGAAACCGACATCGTCGCGGCGGTAACGCGTGGTCGCTTTTTCGTCGTATTTGGTAATATCGTCGTTGTCCACGAAAATCTCGCCGGAGGTGGCGGTATCCATGCCGCCCAAAATATTCAAAATTGTCGTTTTGCCCGCGCCGCTGGGGCCGACAATTACCACAAATTCGCCTTTTTCAATGCCGAAGCCGACATCGTCCAATGCTTTGATTTCAACCTCGCCCATTTTATAGGTCTTGGTCACGTTTTTTACTTCGATAAAAGACATTGTCTGCCTCCTGTATACAATAAGTACCCTTTATTGTAGCACACAATGCTGCGGAATTCTATCGAAAATCGTTACGCGGGCAAATTTAGGCAAACAGCATAAAATTTTTGTTGTTATTTCGACAAAATGGCAACGATTTTCGACATTATCAATCGGAATTGTCCCGCAAAGCCGGGCCTTGAGGGCAATTTTTTCACGCTTTCCGGCAAAAGTGAGAAAATCGGATTTCGCACACAAAAAAAACACGGAACATCTGGCAAAACTGTGTCAGACATTCCGTGCCGAAAAATTTTATACGAGCACCGGCTGAAGCTGGCGCCCGGAAAGCGCCGACAGGACGCTTTCGGGAATTTGCGAGAAATCCGCGACCAGTGAATTCGGTTTTTTCACCGGGTCATCCTGGCGCATGGGTACAAAATACATGTGTTTCGCGTTTAGCAACAATCCTATGTTTTTTGCCGCCGTGCCGAGCGCGTCGTTGGTCGACACCGCCAAAAGCACCGGCCGTTCGTTGCGCAAATGCGCTTTACAGGCGAGCGTTACGGGCGTGTCGGTCACACCGTTCGCCAATTTGGCAAGCGTGTTGCCGGTTGCCGGCGCAATCACCAAAATATCCAACAGTTTCTTCGGGCCTATCGGCTCCGCCGCAAAAATGGTGTGGATAATTTCGTGACCGGTCATATCCTCAATTTGACGGACAAAATCCGCCGCTTTGCCGAAACGGGTGTCGGTCGAATATGCGGTTTGTGACATAATCGGCAAGACGTCATAGCCCGCTTTTACAAGATTTTCCATTTCCGGAAGCACTTTATGAAATGTGCAGAAAGACCCGCACATGGCAAATCCCACTCGTGTTTGGGACATGGTTTTCCCCCCTTTGTTACAGGAGAGAAAGAAGCTTCTCCCCCACAATTTGCGCCGCCTCTGCCGGCAGGTATTTCCCGGGCAGGGAAAGCGCTTTGACGGCGGTTCTTTTAAGCTTCTCCGCCGCCGCAAAGTCCACCCCGAACGGGGGCGAGGCCACATCCAGCAAAAGAACGCCGGGCTTGGTTTTTTGCAAAGCGTCCGCGCCTAAAATCTGCACGGGAACGGTGTTGATAATTACGTCGTATTCCCCCGCGGTTTCGCAAAGCGCGGCAATCGAAATTGCCGAAAAGCCCGCACGTTCCGCTTCGGCGCGCGCTTCTTCTTTTCGCGCGGCAACAACCGGCTTGCAATTTTGCGCGCGCAGGGCTTTTGCCGTCGCTTTTGCCACACGGCCAAAACCCGTGACCGCGACGCGCAAAGTATCAAGCGGCGCGGTAATATATTTGCGCAGTTCCAAAAGCGTGCCCTGTGCTGTGAGCTCGGCGTTTTTTAAAATGAAGTCCTCGTCGTAGTAATCCGAGACGGCGACGCCTTTTTGCAGCAAACTCTCCGTCAATGCCTTTGGCACAATGCCGCCGGCGACAAGGCTCCCCGGCTGAACGCTGGCGACCACCTGTGAAAGCGGCAGCGTCTCGTTCGTCAGAGGCATTTGCACGTGCGTGCCGTCCCGGGTTACCGGCAGCGGCAGGACCGCCGCCACAGTATTGCTTCGCAGAACGTCCCGGACCGCTTGCAGGCTGTCGCCCGGGTACAGGCCGAAGCAATATGTAGAAAATCCTTTTTCTTTTAAAAACGTATGCAAATACCGTTGGCGCAAATCGCCGCCGAGTAAAACAAATGTTTTCAAATTGACACGCTCCTTTTCGGTTCACTACCTTATTGTATGTTTCTTTTTGCCGCGCGGTGATAAAAAATGCTTTTAGGGGTTTAAATTTTTCGCGCTTTGCAATATAATATAAGTATTAAAGTTTGGAAGGAATTTTGATATGGAAAATATCGATACCTTATTGAAAAAAGTGAAACGCATCCACTTCATCGGCATCGGCGGAAGCGGCATGTGCCCGCTTGCGGAAATTCTGCACAGCTGGGGCTATGAACTTTCGGGTTCGGACAACAACGAAAGCGATACACTCGCGCGGATTCGTGCGCTCGGCATTCCCGTTTCAATGGGTCAGCGTGCGGAAAACATCGGCGACGCCGAAATGGTGGTTTACACCGCGGCGCTGCTCCCCGACAATCCGGAACTTGTCGCCGCTAAGGCAAGCGGTGTGCCGACCTTTGAGCGCGCCAAGCTGTTCGGTGCGATTTCCAGAATGTATAAAAACTGCATCGGCGTTTGCGGTACGCACGGCAAAACCACCGTCACCTCGATGCTGACGCAGATTCTCATTACTGCAAACCTTGACCCATCTGCGGTTATCGGCGGGAAGCTGCCGTTAATCAACGCCAACGGGCGTGTGGGCAAAAGCGAAAACTTTGTCTGTGAAGCCTGTGAATTCGTGGACACATTTTTAGAGCTTTCCCCGGCGGTCGCGGTCATTTTGAATATTGACGAGGACCACCTGGACTATTTTAAAACGCTGGACAATTTGATTCACAGCTTTCACAAATTTGCCGATATGGCAACCGACGCGGTCATTTACAACGGCGACGACCAAAACACCCGAACCGCTATGCAGGGCGTCGGTGAAAAGACGAAAATCACGTTCGGGTTCTCGAAAGAGAACAATTATTACCCCGAAAATATTTCTGACGAGCACGGCGCGTTTTACGCGTTTGACGTGTGCCGTGACGGCGAAAAGCTCGGTCACTTAGCACTGGAAATCCCGGGCGAGCACAACGTGCTCAATGCTTTGGCCGCTGTGGCCGCCGCCATGCACGCGGGCGCGAGCTTTGCCGACTGCAAAAAAGGAATTGAAACCTTCCACGGCGCGGGGCGCCGGTTTGAAAAACTCGGCACCTATCAGGGCATCAGCTTTGCCGACGATTACGCCCACCACCCGACGGAACTGCGCGTGACGTTGGAGGCCGCCATGGAGATGGGGTACCGCAAGGTTTGGGCGGTGTTTCAGCCGTTCACCTATTCGCGCACCTATATGCTCATGGACGAATTTGCCGAAGTGCTCAAAATCCCGGACTATTGCGTAATGACCGAAATTATGGGCTCGCGTGAACGCAACACCTATAACGTTTATACTTCGCAGCTGGCCGCCAAAATCCCGGGGTCAGTGTGGTTCAACACCTTCGAAGAAGTCGCCGATTACGTTTTGGCGCACGCGCAAAGCGGAGATTTGGTGCTGACACTTGGCTGCGGCGATATTTACAAAGCCGCCAAAATCATGATTCACCGCCTGCAGGGAAAATAACTTGCAGACTGTTTAAATTTTACCCCAATGGTGTGATGTGAAAATGGAAAAGAAATATGATGTTTTAATTGTCGGTTCCGGCGTCGGCGGGTTATATACCTCGCTTTCCCTGCCGGAAAACCTCTCGGTGCTGATGCTTTCGAAAAAAAGCGACACGCTTTCGAACAGCTCGTTGGCACAGGGTGGTGTCGCCGCGGTTTTAAGCTTTGAAAACGACAGCTTTGACCTGCATTACGAAGACACCATGATTGCCGGCCAGCACAAAAACGATCCGGCCGCCGTGCGGACGCTCGTGACCGAAGGGCCGGACGATGTGCGCAAAATCATGTCTTACGGTGTAGATTTTGACAAAAACCCCGACGGCTCGATTCAAAAAACGCTCGAAGGCGGGCACTGCCGCCGCCGTATCGTTCACCATAAGGATACCACCGGCGCGGAAATTGTCAACAAGCTGTTAGAAGAAGTTAAAAAGCACAAAAACATTACGCAGCTGGAAGACAGCATGGTGTTCCGGCTTGAAAAGGTAAAAGGCGGCTTTTGCGCCGATATTTTGCACGAAGGCAAACCTTATACGGTATTTTGCGATTACTGCGTGCTTGCGACCGGCGGCATCGGGCGGGTTTACAAATACACCACAAACCCCGCTGTGGCGACCGGCGACGGCATTCGCCTTGCCTATGAGCTCGGCGCAACCATTCGCAATTTAAGCTATGTGCAGTTCCACCCCACCGCGTTCAACGGTGCGGACCGCGAACAGTTCTTAATCAGCGAAGCCGTGCGCGGCGAGGGCGCTTATCTGCTCAACTGCAAAAAAGAACGCTTTATGCACCGTTACGACCAGAGGCTCGAATTGGCGCCGCGTGACGTGGTTTCCAAGTGTATCATCATGGAAAGCCGCAAAACCGGCAGCAACAACTTTTATCTCGACATAAGACACCGCGGGCACGACTATTTGGTCAACCGCTTCCCCGGCATTTACGCGGGCTGTTTGGAACACGGCGTGGATATTACCAAAGACTTAATCCCTGTTTTCCCCTGCCAGCACTATTTGATGGGCGGCATCGGCGTAGATTTGGACGCGCGCACGACCGTTTCGCGGCTGTACGCGGTCGGTGAATGCTCCTGCACCGGCGTACATGGGAAAAACAGACTGGCGAGCAACTCGCTTTTGGAAGCGCTGGTGTTCGGCCGCCGGGCGGCGCAGGACATTGCCCGCCGCGAAGAAACCAACGTGGAGCACGTAGTCCCCGACAACCGCGTGCCGGACGTTTCCGGCGCTCCGCTGCCGAAAGGTTTACGCACGGAAATCCGCTCGATTATGCAGCGTGCCTATTTCGTCATTCCGGACCTCGGCGCGGTGCACACCGGTCTTAAACGTGTTGACGCGATTCTCAAACGGCTTCAGACCGGCAAATTCGCCATTACTCCCGACTATTGTGAAGCGCTCAGCCTTGCAACGGTCGCGCACATTATCTTAAAGGAGGTCGACGAAGGATGAGCCTGCCGCAGTTTTATGTGGACGACATCATTTTATGCGCGCTGAAAGAAGATATTAACTATCTCGACGTTTCGGCGGATTACCTAATCCCGGAGGACCAACGCAACGACGCTTATTTTGTCGCGAAAGCGGACGGTGTTTTGTGCGGGTTGGACGTCGCTTTGCGCACATTTCGCCTTTTGGACGACACGTTCACCGCCAAAGTGTATAAAAAAGACGGCGACAAAATTCAGAAAGGCGATTTGATTGCGGAATTTTCCGGCAAGACCGTTCTGCTTTTGAAAGGCGAGCGCACAGCGCTCAATCTGTTACAGCATATGTCCGGCATTGCAACGGCGACAGCGCGCGCCGTAGAGCTTGTGAAAGGCACAAACGCGCAGATTACCGACACGCGCAAGACGCTTCCCGGGCTTCGGGCGCTGCAAAAATACGCCGTGGTTTGCGGCGGCGGGAAAAACCACCGCTTCAACCTTTCCGACGGCGCAATGCTCAAAGACAACCACATTGACGCAAGCGGCGGGATTGAAAGCGCAGTAGATACCCTTCGCGGAAAGCTCGGCCACATGGTAAAAATCGAAGTCGAAACGCGCGACCTTGACGAAGTGCGTGAAGCGCTGAAAGCCGGCGCGGACATCATCATGCTTGACAACATGACAAACGACATGATGCGCGAAGCCGTGAAAATTATTGACGGCAAAGCCAAAACCGAAGCTTCCGGCGGCATCACGCTTGACACAATCGCAGAAGTCGCGAAAACCGGCGTGGATATTATCTCGCTCGGCGCGCTCACCCACTCGGTGCAGGCGTTTGACATTTCAATGAAAATGAAGAAATAACAATAAAATGATAGCCGGTGCACTTCGTGTGCACCGGCTCTTTTTTGTAAAAGAAAAGCCGCACGAATTTCCGCGCGGCTTTTGCTTTGTTTGATTTCGGCTTATTATTTCATCGAGACAACGTCGACAATTTCGCCTTTGGCGTCTGCGCCGACGGTAAACGCCGCGTCGCTGCCGACATTTAAGAGCACCACTTTTTCCGCGTTGGCGACTGAAACTTTATAGAATGTCGGGTCATTTTCCAGGCGGATATAGAAATACGTCTCGCCGCCGGTAACCACCGAGCGAATCTCGGCGACCTTGCCGGAGACGTCGCGCGTGGTCGGCTTTTCGACAGACGGGTCTTCCTCGCTGCCCATTTCGCTGACGTCAATATCGACATTGATGCCGTTGCTTTCAAGCGCGGCGGCATATTTTTCCGTGCACTCTGTCAGGCTGTTGCCGACTGCAACAATCGTCGATTGTTTGACGTTAACCATGGCGTACATTTTCACCAATTCACTGGAATCTTTCAGCGCCATAAAGTAAGTCGGCTCACCGCTGATATTCAGAAGCAGCGGGAACGTCGCGACATAAGCATATTGCTGAACCGCGCCCTGTGCCGAGGTCTGCGCCGTTTGTTCGAGCGCGCCGGAAATCGGATAATATTTGGTCTCTTTCGTGCGCTGGTTCAAAAGCACGAAGCCGATAATCGACTGGTCGGAGCTTATGGACGTTACGCCGGTATACATATACACGTCGTCGTTGAGCGCCAAATAGTTATAGCCGGAGCTTGTCACCTTAACGCCTTCCTGCCCGATAATCGAGTTGATAAACCCGCCGGACAGTTTGCCGTAGTAATTATATTGCTGGTCTAAAATATTCGCGGAATAAACGCGATCAAGCCACTGCCACTCGGGATCGGTCACAAACTGGTCGGTGGGAAGCGCGGACTCGCCGTTAAGATTTGTGGAGACAAGCTGTGACTCGCCGGTCACCGCGTTGACAACTGCGGCGCCGATGACGTCCGTACCGCCGAACAGACCGATTGTCTTGTCTAGAATCGGCACAATCCAGTAAGGATCACCGTTTTCGTCGATTTCAAAGCTCGGTGTATCGAACATCAAAGTCGGATACTGGAAGCGAAGATGCCGCAGAAGATAGCGGTTGAAGTGCTCGGAGGGCGTATAGCGCATACCCTCTTCGAGGCGCACGACTTCGCTTTTTTGTGTGGTCATATCGACAATGATATACGCCGGCAGGCCGTCTTTGGTGTTTTTCAACCATTTGAAAATATCGCCGTAGGCGAGCGTCGAGACGCGGACAGGTGTGCCGTGGTAGTTAATTTGGGTCGAATATTCGGAAACGACAAACTGGGAAACGTAGTCCGGCAAATCGCCGAGCGCACGCACCGCCAATTGGTTTGCAGAAGCGGAGTCGAGGCGCGGGACGCTCGAAAAATCGATTTCGGCGACGTCCTGTGCAAAATCGCCCTCTTCGACGGTCAACAGCTTGCTGTAAGACTGCGCGCGGAAAATGGTTGCACCGCAAAGATAGCCGATGATACCGACAACCAGCACCAACCCGATGATGATGCCGGGCACGCGGGCGCGTTTGCGCACATAGGGACCGTATTCGGGTCTTGCAAACAATTTGGTGGAAAGAATGGTAAGCCCTAAATAGATCAGGCAGACAAACACCACATACATATAAAGCTCAATTGCTTTAAAGTTGAGCGCGGGAATCATGAAATAATACAAAACCGCCGCCGCAACCAACGTGAGAATAATGTTGATTGCAATTTTTCTGCCGGCGTGTTCCGGGGGGATTAAAATATCGGCAACGACGCTTTTTTTGCCGTCGTCCTTTTTACCGCCGCCGGTGAAATCGACATTGATGGGATCCAAAGAAATCCACTCCTTTTTTTGTGTAATCCGCGGTTTACAAACCGGGTTTTGTGCGGGTTTCTGACAAGTCCTAGTATAATCTATTTTACCGCGCTTTGCAATAGTTTAAACAAAAGCAGTTCTGCCCGCCAAAAGGAAAGGGCTAAAAAACAACACAGCGGCAAAATTGCCGCTGTGTGAATTGTTATTGATCTATGGTGATGTAAACGTGTTCGGTGGTCACGCCGTCTTTTGTAACGGTCAGGAGCGTGCCGCCGTTTAAGTCCGCGTCCGCGTAACAGCGGTCGCCGGTTTTTAAGGCGTAAGTTAGGCGGATGCCTTTATACAAAACCGAATAATTGTTGACGTGGTCGTGCCCGACCACCACGTTTTTGGTGGAGCCGAGCTCCTGCATCACCGCAAACAGCCCGCTGTTGACTTTGGGACAGCAGACCGGCTCGCGCTTTTCGCCGAAGCCAACGGCTTCATCATAGCCGCCCGCTTTCCAGTCGAGATAGGCGTAGTGGTATTCCGGCAAAGCAATGTGGAAAAACGCGATGGATTCCGGAATTTCACCGCCGTTTGCGACCGCCGCGCCCGTAATCGCCCACTTATACCAGGCAATTTGCGTTTCGCTGATGAATTCGTAATTGTCACCGACCTGCGCTTGCTTGCGCGTGCCGTCGGCGTTTAAGACATAGGCGCCGCCGTCGAGTTCGTCCGCATACAGATAAAGCGGGTTTGTGCCGTCGGGGTCGTCGGGATATTCGCGCCCCTGCCCCGAATCCATCATAATGAGCGACTGCACGATTTTGTCGCCCTCCATAATGTTGATGATATAATTCCCCACGCCGCCTATATTGTTCGGGCCTTTTTGAAAGAGGCAATATTCCGACGCCATATAGCGGTCGGCAATCCAGTTTTTATCGACGTTCCCCTCACCGTCATGGTTGCCGAACACGGGTGCCCACGGAATTTGGAACGAATCCATCAACTCGACAAAATATCGAACGGACAGCCTTTGCGACCCCGTCCAGGTTTGATCTCCGGTCAGGGTTATCAAATCGGGTTTTGTCTCTTCGACCAAGCGGCGGATGGTTTCTTCGGTATAAGCGCGCTTGCCGATATCCAACGTGTCACCGAGCTGAATGTCGGCAAGATTCAGAATTTTAAAATCCTTGCCCGGCTCTTTTTGCAAAATAACGGTATCTTCTAAGCGATAAGGCATCGTGGAAAGCCAAAATTCGTCGGTGGTCTCCCCTTTTCCCGGGAACCACAAAATTCCCGATGCCAAAATCCCGACCAAAACCACAGCTGCAAGCACCGACACCGCAATTTTTATTTTCTTTTTGGTTTTCATTTGCACAACCTCCCGCCGAAATTTGTGTTATTAACCTAAATGTAACGAGAAATCCCGAAAAAGTCAACGCTTTTCGGGATTTTCTTCGTTTTTTCTGATTTTGTAAAGCTGTTGCGGTTTTTACAACATCATAGTTTTACCCTTTCCACATTTCCACTTCCGTTTTAAAATACTGCTCCTGAAAAGCAACGGATTTTTCAATTTCGGCTTTTGTGAAATGCGTTCCGACCGGCGCACCGACCAATTTATCTTCTTCGTCGTCTAAACGGTGCACAACCGCGATGATTTGCGCTGAAGATTTAAAAACCGGCCCGTCCACGCCAAGCAAATACACATCCATCTCTTCCCCGTCGCCGCCGAAAACGCCCGGAATAAAGCCGTAGTTGACCGGATAAATCAAGTCCGGGTGTTTCGGGTGGGCGCTGCCAAGCGGGCGGTCAATTTTAATTTCGACAATTTGACCGAGAAAAGAAGCCGCCAACGCCTTTCGTAAAACCGCCGCAATAAAATCCTTTTTCCCTTGTAAATATTGCTCTCGTCCCGCGTCCACCGGCGCGGCTTCGGCAAGGGAAAGCTTTAAGCTTTCATAGGCTTTGGCGGTGTCTGCATGTTGGTTCAGATAATCGCGGAACAAGATATAATCCCGCCACTGTTCGCTGTCTGTTAAAACCACATGAATAAAATGTGTCTGTAAGTCGCCCGTGCCGTCATAAAAGCTGCCGCAGGCAAACAGCTTTTGCCCGGAAATATTATTTTGGGCACGATAATAAAACCCTGCCGCTTGCAGTTTTGGCAAATGTTTCATCACATCGTCAAAGCTGTTGACCGCAAGCGCAATATCAATAATCGGTTTTGCACAAATGGCCGGCACTGCGGTTGAGCCGACGTGTTGGATTTCTTTTGCGTCGTCGCCCAAAAGCTTTTGAAGCATTATAATCGTATGTTCGGCTTCCGCTTCCCACGCCGTTTCATGCGGATAAAGCCGAACCGTTCCGCGTTGTAAGCCAAGCATATTGCACCTCCGAGAAATAGATAATATTGTTTTTTCGACACCGAAAACTGGCTTTAGTCTATCACAATGCAAACGTTGTGTAAAGAAAAAGAGACACGCAAATGCGTGTCTCTTTCATGTGGCTCCCCAAAGTTTCGCTCGAACCAACACCCTTTCGGTCAGAAACATAGTCGCACGACTCGCTTGGAGCGCTTCGTCTTGCTCCTTGTTTCTTCCTGCGCAAAAGCTTGCTGTTTCTCGCCCCGCGAGCGCAAGCTCTTGCGCCAGTTAACAGCCGCGCGGCTGTTTACCTCAAATAAAAACAATAATATATAACAAAGAAAAAGAGACACGCAA
>LBJMR02800__coassemble_312_pt1 | contig 41442 bp, 35 predicted proteins | sample LBJMR02800__metabat2_low_PE_050 | metagenome-assembled genome bin LBJMR02800 | reverse complement strand
CCCTATTACTTGCTCAAGGTAAGATTATTACAGCCCCTTACGGGCGCACCACCATTGAATTAGAGATCGGCGTCCCTGTGGCAAAAATCACGCCCCGGTTGCCCGTTATCTCATCCAGATAGCGGCATTTCATAAAAAGGTCACTGGACTTCTGGGCTTCGGTCTGGGCAATCCCGCCGACATTTCGCATCTTGGTGTAGAGATACAGGTTCTTGTAAAAATGGCTCTCGTCGATAAAGAGACGGTCAACGCCAAGCTGTTCAAAGTCGATGACCGTATCCTTGCGCTTGGTGTCATTAAGCTTTTCGAGCTTTGTCATAATCGCCTTGCGGGTTTTCATGAGCTGTTTGACGGTAAACTGCTCCCCGTGGGACGACTGCACCTCATCAATACCACGCTCGATGTCGTCAAGCTGACGCATGAGCTGCTGTTCCTGCCTTTCAATGCTCATCGGTATCTTTTCAAACTGGCTGTGTCCGATGATGACCGCATCGTAATCCCCCGTGGCGATCCTGCCACAGAACTTTTTTCGGTTTCCCGTTTCAAAATCCTGCTTGGTGGTCACAAGGATATTGGCACTCGGATAGAGCCGCAAATACTCCGACGCCCACTGCCCGACAAGATGATTTGGCACGACAAACATGGACTTCTGGCAAAGCCCAAGCCGCTTGCTTTCCTGTGCGGCGGCTACCATCTCAAAGGTTTTCCCTGCGCCTACCTTATGGGCAAGGAGCGTGTTCCCGCCATATAGGATATGGGCAATCGCATTGACCTGATGGGGACGCAGCGTGATTTCAGGGCTGATACCGCCAAACACGATGTGGCTTCCGTCATACTCACGGGGACGGGTATTGTTAAAGGTGTCATTGTAGTAACGGGTCAGGCGGCTCCTGCGCTCCGCATCTTTCCATATCCAGTCGGCAAACGCCTGCTTGATGACTTCCTGCTTTGCCTGCGCCGCTGTGGTTTCCTTTGCGTTGAATACCGCCTTTTTGTTCCCGTGTTCGTCATAAATATAGTCAAAGATACGGGTGTCCTTTAAGTTTAAGGTGTCCTCAATGATACGGTAGGCGGATGCCCGTTTCGTACCGTAAGTGCTGTCCGCCTTGACATTTCCAACATCTGAGTTCTTATTTTCGATAAACCAATCGCCATTCATCGGGGTGTAACGCACTTTCAGCCTTTGCGCCGCATAGCTTGACGGGGTCAGAAGCTCCATCATAAACTGCTGAATATCCTCCTGCGGTATCCAAGTCGTCCCCAGACGGACAGCGATTTCACTGGCGGGCAGGTCTTTCGGGATGACCTTTTCCAGAGCTTCCACATTGATGGAAAGCTCCGGGTCTGCCTTTGCCGCTATCCTTGCGGCGGTCAGCTTGTACCTCACATTGCCGGAAAGATATTCGTCTGCGGTCACATAGCGGGCAGGCTCGGTGTTCGGCACTTTGAAGATGACGCCCCGCAAGTCCCCGATAAGTTCCTCCTGCGGTCTGCCCGTAAGCTGCTCCATATAGGGAAGGTCAACACGGGCTTTCTCCCCGATAGAGAGGGCAAGGGCTTCACTGGCAGTCTCCACGGACACCACCTCACGGTGGGGCTTAATCGTCCGCTTCGTAAACATATCTGCTTTCCGCTTGAAATTCCCTTCGTCATCCAATACCTCAAGGGAGCATAAGAGGAAGTAGCTCTCATCCGACGCAAAGGCAAGGTAGTTCCCCCGGTTATTGATAAGCCCGTACTTTTCCGTGTAGGCGTCGTACAGTCTGTTCAGGTTTTCCTGCTCGGTGCGGATCATTTCCTCTGGATAGTCCTCGGTCTGGTATTCGATAAGTCTGCGCACACAATCCCTGATTTCCACAAGCCCCCGGACACGGTTGCCTGCGGTCATGGAAAGATTGGCAGGGTGCATACGGTCATTTTCTCGGAAGTAGACCTTTCCGTCCACAAGGGCAAAGGAGAAATTGCGCACATTCGAGTCGGCGGGGATAGAAGCGTCCTGCTCATCTGAGATTTCGTCAATCCCGTTTTCTGGCTCTGTGATCTCCCCATTTATCCGCTGTACTGCTTCCGCAAGAAGCTCGGACAACGGTCTGTCGCTGTCCGCTTTGCAGACGGAGTCCATACCAAACCGGGAGCTTTCCATCCGCATCGTGCCAAGTACCATTTCCGGGTGCTGCACAAAATAGCTGTTCATCGTGATACCGTTCTCGTCCGTATCCAGATAAATCCAGTCCGGCTCCACATCCGCCACACGGTCACGCTTCTGCAGAAAGAGGATGTCACTCGTGACCTCCGTGCCTGCGTTTGCCTTAAAAGTGTTGTCCGGCAGTCTGACCGCCGCTAAAAGCTCGGCTCTCTGGGCAATATACTTCCGTACCTCCGGGCTTGCCTTGTCCATTGTTCCCTTAGAAGTGATAAACGCCACCACGCCGCCGGAGCGTACCTTATCCAGAGCTTTTGCGAAAAAGTAATCATGGATAAGGAATTTATGGGCGTTGTAGCGGCTGTCATTGACCCGGATTTCCCCAAAGGGGACATTGCCGATGACAACATCGAAGTGGTCATCAGGCAGGTTGGTCTTTTCAAAGCCCTCCACTGCAATACTCGCTCTCTGGTAGAGCTGCTTCGCAATTTCGCCCGTCAGTGGGTCAAGCTCCACACCGTACAGCCTGCTTGCTCCCATACTTTCAGGAAGCAGTCCAAAAAAATTGCCCGTCCCGCAGGAAGGCTCAAGGATCGTTCCTTTTGCATATCCCAGACGGTCAAGGGCTTCATACATTCCTTTGATGACCACAGGCGGGGTATAAAAGGCAGTCAGGGTAGACTCCATAGCGGCACGGTATTCCGCATCGGACAGTTCGGCTTTCAGCTCCTGATATTCCGCCGCCCATGCCCCATTATGCTCGTCAAATGCCATAGAAAGCCCGCCCCAGCCTACATACTTTACGAGGACTTCCTGCTCATCCGGCGTGGCATGGCGGTTTTCAATCTGAAGCTCATGCAAAAGCCGGATAGCCGCCATGTTATTGCGGAACTTTTCTTTTGCGCTGCCAACACCTAAAGCGTCGTCAGTAATGCGGTAATTCCTGCGCAGATCGGCAGGCGTCCCCGCTTTTTCTTTTTCGGATGGTAACTGTGCCTGCGCTTCTTTCTGTTCCAACGCCTCTGCCAGAATTTCCGCATCGGCAACCATCTCGCTAAAGTCCAGATGGGGCAGGCAATTTTTTACCATATCCTCAAGGCTTTGGTACTGCTTACTCGCAGACAGACGGTTGTCGATATAGGTGTCCAGTCTGAAATGGAGCAGGTCTGCGCTGATTTGCAGCTCATGCACATCGTCAGAAGAAGTGGTATAGGCAATATCCACACGGGACAGGTTATGGTAATCTGCCCCCACATCGCTGTCATATTCCTCACGGACAAAAGCGTCAATCAGGTCTTTCGCCTGATGCATCCACTCTTCCTGCGGCTTCGCCTGCTCTAAAAGCCTGCGGATATAGCTGATTTTCTCCACACGGTTGACGGGGAAGCCTGCCTCATTCTGGAATGTGATGTCACGCATGGACACATCGCCGCTGATTTCTCCCACGCTTTCAATGCGGTAGCGGCGGTTGTCTATGGTAAGCTCCGTCCCGATCAGGTCGGCATTGGTCGGCTGTTCTGGCGCAAGGGCGGTCAATCCGTCTATGAGCTTTCGGCAGGTTTCCTTCTTTTCAGCGTCGTCCAGTTCATCCGCCCACTCAGAAAGCTCCTGCATCATGGACTGCACATACTCCGGGTTTCCCAAGTTGTCCCTGATTTTTCTGATAGCGTCCTCTTTGGTTTCGCCAATCTCAAGTGCGTCCTGATACCCGTATGGGTCAACATCCTCAATAAAGTCTGCCAGTTGCACCGCAAGGTCATTTTCCTTATCCTCCGGGACTCTGAACCATTCATCCTCTGTCTCCATAATCTCGGCAAGGAGCTTTTCGTCATCTGGCGTCAGTTTCGCGTGCTGCTCCAGAAAAGGGATGAACACATCCCGTCCCCACTGCAGGCTTTCCATATGCCCCCGGTAGTAATCCTCGCCCTGTCGTTTCCACTCCGGGATAAAGGAGCAGTCCGGGGAGAGAGAGTAATCGTAAAAGTTTCGGATATGGGCGATCAGGTCGCCTTCGCCATCGCCAATGTCAAAGCGTCCATCATAGTTAAATTCCTCTCCATCAATGACTGCTTTGATTGCAAAGTCGGTCTTATGATACCAACCAACCTCCTTGCTTTCGTCCTGTCTTTCCCTGTGCTGCTTTTCGTCCAGAATACCGAGCAGACGGTTTCCGAGGGCAAAACTCAAATCCGTATAGCGGTCATTCAGTTCCCGGTCATAAAAAGCAGGGTGTTCGGAAAAACCAATGGAAAAGGTAAGGCTGTCCGGCTGCTTTTCGGCAGGTGTCTCTTTTTTCTGGCTCTCAGTCACGATGACTTTCAGATGGTCGTTGGCAGGGTTTTCCCTGAGCTTTTCCTCAAAATCCGTCCGGCTCATTTCCTTGCCAAACAGCGGGAACTCCACATTACGCAAAGAAACAGCGTCCTCGGAGAACGCCATGACCTCATACTCATCTGCGCCGAGGAATACCCGGTCGTCCTCGTGGAACACATAGCGGACAGGGTACAGCTCCGTCAGCTCCTGTGAAAACCGATACCCGTTGCTGCGGCTGTAAACACTGGCAGTCTTACGCTGCACCAGAGCAAGGAAGTCGATGAGGTTTTGCACAGTGGAAGGCTCTGAAAGAGCCTGCTCCATCTGCGCTTCGGTCATATCGGCAAGATCGGGGCGGCTCACTTCATCGAGCAGGTCTTTTTCGTATCGGTCAAGGTCACGGATAAAATCGGAAAGCCGCAGGGCAAGGCTGTCCCGCTTATCCGCAGGGGGCAGTTCCCGTTTGCTTTCAATAAAACGCTGCCTTGCCATTTTCCTCTGGCTGTCCACTTCATACTGCGGGGCTTCGATACGCTCCAGATAATCGGCATAGTGGTCTTTTTCTTTCGGGTTGAGGTAGCGGTCTGCCTTGATCAGCTCCCGCAGACGCTTTTCCACCTTAGACCAGCTCAGGGTAAGCTCTTGGTCACTGTCGTTTCGGTCAAGGGTAATTCCGTTGCCCCGGTATGTGATGTGACCGCCGACGCCATCAGGGAAGGTGTGACTGTGCCCACCGATACCATATATCTCCTTTAGTAGCGCAATGCTTTCTTTCTTATCCCCACTATGTGTCAGTTGACGATAGATGCAGTATTTGCTGTCTGTGCTGTTGCTTTGGAGAGCATCGTCTATGTCCTCCTGAGAAATGGAAAAGGCAGAGGATGTTTCGTCCTCTGCCTGCGCTATTGCGTCCATCTGTTCCTCTACGGTGGGGAGATTTGCCCTGACTTCTTCCTCATTGGCAATACTTTCCTGACTGTCCCCGGAAGGCTCAGCTTCCTGCGGTGTCAGGCGTAAATCAGTTCGCTCAAAATGACTTCCTCCGCCTGACTGCGGATGCTGTTCATCAGCCCGACCCACTGCATCGGTGCTTTCTCTTTCAGTTCCTCGGTCACGCCCTGCTCCCTGCAGAGCTGCTTCGTCAGAAGCTCCAGTCTCGCCAGTGCGGTCTGTTCCACTTCGTGCAGGTGGCTGTTCAGGCTGTTCGAGGTCAGCAGATTGAGATAAGTTACCCGTCTGTGCTGCTCCAGATAATCCCGGTGCATCATAGCGTATCTGCCAAGCGGAATTTCTGGCTCTGTCGGTAATGTGAGGTCGGGAATAAGATAATCGCCCTCCCTGCTGTAAGTGATTTCGTTCATTATCATCGCTCCTTTCGGGTTGTTTCCTGCTTCTATCATAGTGGCTCTGTCCGGGGTCTGCAAATGTGCGGTTTTGCTGTCTTTCCTCTAATTGCACAGTTCGGATGGTCAGGGAGATCTCCCGCAGTGCCATTTCCGCTATATCGCTCGTGGCAATGCCTATGGCATTGATGGTGGCGGGCGTATTGAAATTTACGATGTCCGCAAAGTCCTCCCGTTCAAAGAACAGCTCCGTATCCAGACCACAGCGGGTAAACAGCATAAAAGCAACGCTGTTTTCGGCAAGCCTTCTGTAACTGACCTCCAGATTGAGGTCGTCCAGTTCTTCTAAAAAGCTGTCCGTTCTCCAGTTCTTAAGTTCTTCCAGATAGTCAGGCAGGTGATCCTCCACAGCGTTTTTCGCTGTCTCCATCAGGGCAGACGCAAGGTCGCTTCCCTCAATATCTCCAAATCGGTCGGAGAGCCTTTCGATAACATCCTGTTCGTATCGCTCATCCATCTGCCAGATGGGAACGGGGTGGCTGCCATAATAGCCTTCGTGGGTATCAGAAATGTCAAAATAATATTTCAGCGTATTCCTGCGCCCCTTCAGGTCGAATACAGCGATGCCCTTACTGTCCCTGTTGACCCACCGCCGGAACATGGTATTCCAAGTCTCCAGTTTTGCGACAGCAGTGGCGTCAGGACGCTGCGCATAAATCAAAACCTGTTCGTCAAAGCGGCACTTATAATTGCGGCAGGCAGAAGCTAAAAAGCCCTGCCACGCCTGCGCATTTCTGGCAATGCCTGCGCTTGTACGCTGATACAGCTCCGTGATGAGCTGATACTTCGCAGCCATTGATCTGCACCTCCTTATCGTTCTAAATTTTTAATAGTTATACGGTCGATCAGCTCCGTACTCACTGTCCGCCACCTCCCAGAAAGGAGATGACCTTGTTCGCCTTAATGCTTTTCTGCAGCTCGTTGATAATACCGATGTCCGCAACCGTAACGCCCTGCATGTTCAAAATGTCGTCAATCGTCATGGCGGCAATGGCTTTCTCATCAGTAAATCCGGCATCCAAGACCTTATTCAAGACTTTGATGGCTTTCGGGTTGACTGCCATTTTTCCATCCTCCTTATCGTTCATAGTCCTTGTGTTTTGCTTCTTTCCGGGGCGGCGTATCGGTCTGCTTCGGCTCATAGGTCGCCCCGCTGTGTGTCATACGCTCGGCAAACTCACAGATATGGTAGAGGTTGCCACCGATTTCCGTATGGTACTCGTCAATAAAGCGGCAGGTGTGCTCCATCTTTTCTCCCCACGAGGTCGTGATAACGATTTTCCCGCCATCAGGGATACGAAACAGTTCCTTGTAATGGGGGTCGATAAAGCGGATACCCTGCTCGGCTTTTCCGATATGTCTGTCAAGCCATTCCCTCACATAGCAGAAGCAGTAAAAGTTGTAATCGCCCTTTGAGGGGTTGCACCGCAAGAGGAAAGCGTGTTTTTCCGTATCCACCCGGAAGCCATACTCTGTGCAGTAATTCCCCGGAAAAGCACTGTCTTTATGCTGCCTGCAAAAGTCAGTCATATCATAGCGGTTGTGCAGGGGCATCTTATCCTCACGCAGCCCGTTAATAACCGCATCAAGCCCCGACTTAAACTCATCTGTTTTCCACTGTGCCCGGTTATCAAACCAAGTGGTATAAAAACCATAGCCGGAGTGGGCAAAGTCGCCACGGAGATGCCCGATATTTCCCGTCTGCCCGCTGATTTGTGTACTCTGGGCATAGGTGTATTTCTGTTCGGATAAGGTCAGGGGGCGTATCTCCATATCAGCGTTCCTCCCTGCTGTGGGGCTTTTTCGCCTTTTCCTGATTTTTTATGGCGTTCAGGGCTTCCTTCGCCCACTGTGGCATACGCTCCGGGCGGATTTCTCCGAGGACATCATATCGTTCCCATCGGCTGCGCTCGCCCGTGGCAAGGCAAGTCCCAAAGACCGCCTGACCTCTGCCGCCGGACGCACCGTTTCCGCCATCGGCAAGGATGAGCTGATAGGCGGCGTGTTGGTATTCATACCGTTTCGGTTCAGCGTCTATCACAACGACCTTTCCGATGATGCTCTCGCTTTTCTTATCCGGGATACAGTCAGCGGCGGTAAACGGTGTTTTATCAAACTTAAATTTCTCCTGCTCACTGCGGGTCAGGACAATCTGCGCCTGCACCCGGTCACAGAAAAGCTCCATTGCTTCCAGATAGTCATCCGTCCCGACTGCCTCCGTGTACCACGGGGCGGAGAGGGGATTGTTATAATCGCAGTAGCAGACCATAAATGGGTATTCCTCCTTTTGGCTGACGCCAAACAGCACTTCTTTTTCTCCGATAAAAATACTCTGCTCTACCTCATAAGAGCCGACCATCCGTTTTTCTTCACTCATCCCTTTGCTCCCTTCCTTGCTTTTTTGCTTTCTGTTCGTCTAAAATCCTGCGCATACACACATCACAGAAGATGATCGACCCGTCCTTATATCGGGGATAAGGGCAGGTCGTACAGTCATATCGTTTCTTATCGCTCACGGTCATCCCCGCTTTTTATTTTCTGGGACGGTGGATTGTTATAGGGCAGGCGGCACTCCCTCTGGTATCGCTCTATCAGCTTTTCCCTTGCTTCGGATAGCTGATTGCAGTAATATCCCCAGAAATAATCCGATCCGTCCTTGCAATACCAACACACATACGGGTTGGGGGCTTTGGCGTTATGACCGATGACAAGCTCGTTGTTCCCGATTGTACAACTCTCCATGATTTCATAACCGCCATTGATGCGTTTTTCATTCTCCATAGGCAGCTCCTTATTCTTTGGCGTATCTGCGGTAATCGTGTTCGCCTGCGCTCCGTTTTTTGCGCACGGGGCGGCTCCCCGCAAGCTCTGGATACCGTGCCTGCAGCTTCCGCCTTGTCCTGCTGACGCTCTCAAAGCTCGGAAGCCCCAGATATTTGTACTGCGTCATAATCTCCGCAAGGGGCAAAGCTCCCGCATCTTTCAGGCAGGCATTGCACAAAACGAGGTACAGCACCATATCGTCATTCCGGGCGTCCTCATTCTTCGCCAAAATCGTCCTGACTTTCCGTTCAATGGTTTTCAGGTATCTCATTTCTGACCTCCATATATGGGAAAGGGGCGGCATGAAAACGCCGCCTCCTTCGCACTTACTTCTTCTTTCTGTTACGGATATTGAGCCATATGGCTGCGCCTACGATAAACGCCACAAGCACGATGGCAATGATGGTCTTAGCGTCCATTCCTTAGTCCTCCTTTTTCTTTCTGTTCTTAAAGCCGACAAATCCTAAAACGCCTGCGCCAATCGCGGAAACAGCCGCCAGACCTGCCCAGAGCGCAGGGTTGAAGTCATCGCCCGTTTTCGGGGTTTCCCTCAGCTCATTGTGCATCTCCACGATGGTCGTGGCATCGGTCTTGACGGTTGCCTGCTTTTCGGCGGGCAGGATATAGCCTGCGGAAGCATCGTCGCTGACCTCGGACACGGTGTATTCGCCAATGCGCAAGCCTTCAATGAGGATTTCGCCATTGGCATCGGTTGTAAAGGTCTGGTCATAATCTTTTCCAGTTACCCGGAAAGAGAAGCCCTCCACCTTACCGTCAGAGGAAGTCTTGACAATCTTTAAAGAGCCTTTCTGGGCTGCGTTGATAAAGCCGACGCCTGCCTCATTCTCAACTGTATAAATCTTCCCATCTTCCTCAATGGATACGGGATAGACATTGGTATCGAGCAGGAAGCCTTCGGGAGCTTTTGTCTCACGGACAAGATACTTGCCATAGCGCAGGTCGCTCATCTGGTACACGCCATCGCCAAGCTCCGCCATTTCTCCTAAAAGCTCGTCGCCATCGTCCAGTTTCCCGTCCCCGTTCTTGTCAGCATAGACTTCAAAGACCGCACCCGTCAGCTTGTTGTCGGGATAGTCCTCGTCCACCTTGGTCAGTTCGATGCTGCCCGTGATGAACTCATTGACAAGCTCGACTTCCACAACTTCGTCCACGCTGCCAATGGTCACGGGGATTTCCTCATCGGAGAGTACAAAACCTGTCGGGCTTTCAATCTCACGGATAATCCAAGCCCCGTAAGGCACTTTTTCAAAAGAAAAACTACCGTCATCGGCTGATGTGGTCGTCTGGATCGCTGTTTCGGCTGTAAATTCTTCCGTACCCGTCTTAAAGATACCGATGAGCGCACCGCCTAAAGCGTTCCCGTCCTCATCGTACTTCTTACCGCTGACTGCGCCATAAATCAGGTCGTTTTCAATGGCTTCGCCCTCGTTGGCAGTGATGGACACCAGTGCGGTTTCCTGACCTGCGTACTCAAAGACAACGGGGTATTTGGTATCATCTTTCAGATAAGCGGAGTTCGTGCTGATTTCCTGCACATAGTAGCTGCCCATCGGCAGGTCGCTGATAGCTTTCCCGTGACCGTTCTCGTCGAGGGTAATGACCTCAATCAGACCGTCAGCGGGAATTGTAGTACCGTCGGCGGCTGTCAGTTCCTCCGCAGCGTACAGTCCAAAGGAAACATCAAAGATTTCCCCGTTATTGCCTACGCCATAGGCTTCGTCTACCTCAAGGCTCTTTATGAGGTCGATTTCCACCTTCTGTCTCTCATTGTAAAAGCTCGTGGAAGTTTCTGTGACCGCAACCTCCTGACCTGCGTACACAAGCTCCACGGTATGCGTTTCCCCGTTCAGCACCATGCCATACGGGGCTTTGGTTTCCCTGACTTCATATCTGCCAAGATACAGCTCCTTGCTCTTTGCTGTACCGTCCGCACCTGTGGTAATCGTGTCTACGACTTCACCTTTAGAAGCCCTGAGTGTCCCGTCCAGAGTATAGATGTCCTCGGCTGCGGTAATCTCATAGACAGCTCCCTCAAGCCCACTGGCGGAAAAGATTGGCTGATACAGCCCTTTGTCGCCTGCTACGGTTGAGAATATCTCGCCCGTCTTTTCCACGGTAATCGTGCCTTTCTGCGCTACATTTTCCCGTACCACTTCAATAACTGTGATGCCGCTTTCCTCAGCGGAGTCCTCCTGCACCACATCAAAATAGACTGGATCGGAGTTCAGCACATATCCATACGGAGCCTGCACCTCCACAAGAGAATATCCCTTTCCGTATTCCAGAGTCTGGGGCGTGATAAGGTCGCCGTCCGCTGTGGTATAGAAAGTGTCAATGGTCGTCACTTCGGGGTAGGTGTAGGTCATCGTTACAAGCTCGCCATTGGGGTCGTATATCTGGAAGCCTGCCCCGGCATAGGGGATGGTGTTGCCCGTTTCGGCGTCCTTTTTCACGATCTTGATATAACTCTCAAAGTTGGCGTTGTTGATCAGGTAGCGGTAGGTCTGACCGTCAGAATTGATAAACACATCAAATGGCTTCATCAGCTCACGACCTTCCCATCCAGAAGTCTGCTTCACGGTATAGATACCATAAGGCAGGTCTTTTGTCTGGGCAAAACCGTTCTCGTCGCAGGTCAGGATGTCACGCTCGCTTTCCTTTGCGTCCCCATAGCTGCCTGCGGATTTCAAAAAGACTTCAAAAACTGCGCCTTCTTCGGGTGTCTCAATCTGGGTTTCCCCGTCATCCGTGTGCTTGATGATAGCAATATTTCCCTTGATGACCTGCTCATTCACATCGTTTTTCGTGGTGTTCCGTTCCACCGTGTAAAGCTCTGGCTCAGCGCCCACATGGTGGATCGTCTCATCGAGCAAATATCCCTCGGACGGGCTGATTTCACGGATGCTCCAGTCATCGCCGCACACATAATAGTCGGTGGTAAACTGCCCGTTTTCGTCCGTGGTATAAGTGTCAATCAGTTCCTCGCCTTTATAGATACCGTAAACTGCGCCCGCAAGGGAAGCGTCGCCCTGCGGCGTTCCCGTTTCCGCATCGGTCTTTGTCACGGTCACATTGAATTTCTTGAGGATGTTGGTAAAGCTGCGCTCCGTGACCTTGTTCCACTCAATGGGTGCGGTCTGGGATGCGGGAACGACATAGCGGACAGCGGTATCCACTTCCTCAAGGACATACGGGGTGTTGCCGCTGATGAGGACATTCTCAAACCTTGCCACTCCATCCGCATCGGTCACAGCGTACTCATCCACCGCAAGTCCGCTTAAGGAAGTTCCGTACAGATGGAAGGTCACGCCTTCCACAAGGCTGTCCTCGGAAGTCTTTACCACCTCAAGGCTGCCACGCTTCAAGGTGTTATTGAAGTTGACCGTGGTGGTCTTGCCGCCGATGAGCGTGATGGTCTGGGTTTCCTGCGGCTCATATTTGTCAATGGACTGCTCCGTCACGGTGTAAGTGCCGGGGAATAAGCCCTCCACAGTAATGTTGCCATTCTCGTCCGTGGTAACAGTCTTGTTAAAGTTCTTTTCGCCCTTGATGACAAAGGAAATGCCCGCAACCACGCCATCCTCGGAAGTCTTTTTCAGGGCAATCGTGCCAGTGGGCGTCTCCACATTCAAATATGCCCGCACAGCGTCGGCATTTTCCACGCCCGTGACTACATCCTGCAGGCTGGGGTCGCCATAGGCGATCATCTTTGCGCTGCTGCTGACGGTCGGCACATTGCTCCTTGTGGCAGTAATGCGTACCGTCCCGTCAAAGGCGGTTTCCGATGTGATAATGAGCTGATTGCCGGACTTCGCCACGCTTACCTTGCTGTCGGACGAAGCAAAGGAATACTCGGACAGTACACCGTTATTGTCGGTCAGGGTCAGCGTGTATTTCCCATCCTGATAGGAAAGCTCTTTTGTGATGTCATTTGCACCGCCCGACATAAAGCTCGGTATGGTGTTGTGCCTGCTCATCAGGGACACGATCTGGTTGTAGACCTCCACAGCACCGCTGTTAGGGTAGTTCGAGCCAAAGTGCAGGCTGTATGCTTTCTGGCTCGTCTGCTGATAAGAGCCGGTAGACTCCCTGCATCCCGTCACAAACTCCCAGATGAGGGTCTGGGTGGCAAGCCACTTTTCATCATCGCTGCCGGAAAGGTTGTTACGGTTGCCCTGATACCCATAGAGAAGGGCAAGCCCTACCGCTTTTTTCTGGTTGGCGGAGAGGGCGTTCCAAGTCTCGGATGAATTTTTCTTTAAGGTATTTCCCGTTCTTAACGGGACACCCGGCTGAATACAGAACGCATCATCGCCATCCACATACATACGGTATTTATAATTTCCAGTGCCGCCTGCGGTGTATCCGTCAAAGACTGCACTGGAATTGTACCGCATCGCATTTCCGTTCCTGTCATAAGTGTGGGTAAAGGAAATCGTGCCTATATCTCCTGCAGCAAACGCCGTGGTCGCAGGCAGTACGGACAGCGTTGTGACCGCAGCCATCAGAACAGCCGCAGCCCTTTTGAATAATTTAGGGAATTTCATAGTTACCTCCTGATTTTGATTGAATATGCCTTACTGACCGAGAAAAAGCCGCCTTATGGCAGCTCAATAGTTTTCTTTCTTCGGACAGTAACTGGCAGTAGTTAAGGGGGAGAGGTGTGGAGAGGGGGAAGCGGAAAAAATGGCTATCCTCCAATGGACAGACCTCGCCCTCGGTGTGTGGCTATCGTTCACGGTCTTTGCTCCGCTGCAAGTGGCGGTTGTAGAACTCCAACGCCTTGACCACAAAATCGGTTTCCTGCCCTTTAGGGACAGTCTTAGGGATAAGCTTGGTGATCCGTTCATCACGGAAAGCGGGCTTTTCCCTCTGGTTTGGCTTTTCCTCCTGCATGATGGACTGGATAACCTCATCTGTGAGCTTTCCGTCCTGCATAAATTTCTTCATTTTGACAGCCTGCGCCAGTGACGGGGTAGCGTCGTTGTATTCCATCGCTTCGAGCAGAGTGTACTGCTGTTCCTCGGACAGATAGGAGATTTCCACCGCAGGGCGGAACGCAATCTGCCTTTCATCAACCATTTGCAGGATTTCAGGAACAAGCTCAGTTAGGCGGATATAGCGAAAAATTTGTCGTTCACTGTCGCCAACTTCTTTTGAAACCTCAGAAGCACTTGTCAACTTATTGCCCATTGGGCAGGAAGTTAAGTCGGTGCGCTGTCCCTGCCTATTCATCGCTTCAAGCCGCATTTTGTAGGCAAAGGCTTTCTCACTCGGCAGGATCGTGGAGCGTTGCAGGTTACTCTCTACCATAATGATGATTGCTTCATCACGGGTCAGCTCCTTGACCTCGCATTTTAAGGTTTCCAGTCCCGCAAGCTCACACGCCTTTTTGCGCCTGTGTCCGCTGATCAGCTCATACCGTCCGTCCTCCTTGAGCCGGACAGTCGCCGGGGTCATCACGCCATTGCGTTTGATACTCTCAACAAGCTGCTCCATATCTTCATCCATTAAGACCTTAAACGGATGGTCTGGGAACTCGTCAATCTCCGATATGGGGATTTCCCGTATCTTGCTTAAGGCAGCCTCCGCACGGCTTTCGTCTGTTTCAAAGAGGTCATCGTAAGCGGTCAGCCCGATTTTGTTTTCTCTGCTTCTCGCCAATCTCTACCACCTCCTTTGCGAATTGCTCATAGGCAGCGGCAACCTTGCCGCCTTTGTCATAGGCAAAAATACTCTTGCCTTCTGCGGTGGCTTCCACAGCACGGACGGAGTGGGGTATCTGGGTATCAAACACCCTGATTTTCTGTCCGTATGCACTCTTGACGGATGAGATGATGTCTTTGGAGATATTTGTCCGTGGCATGACCATCGTCATCAGGATACCGTCGATCCGCAGTCTGGGGTTTATCTGCCGCCTGACCTTTGACACCGTGCGAAGCAACAGCTCCAGACCTTTTGCAGAAAGATAGTGGGGCTGCGTCGGGATAACCACGCTGTCAGCCGCCGCCAGAGAATTGATGGTTATCATTCCCAAACTCGGCATACAGTCGATCAGCACAAAGTCGTAATCCCTTTTGACCTCATTCACATAGGTTTTCAGGACACTCTCACGACTCAGGGCATTGATCAGCCTTACCTCCAGACCAGACAGCTCAATGTTGGACGGGATAAGGTCAACGCCTTCCTTGTGATGGATAATCCCCTGCGAGACATCAACTGTTTTATCGTCGATGATGTCCTGCATCACGGTGGAGAGGGTAAAGGGCAGGTCGTCAGGACGGTTATATCCCAACGCCATTGTAAGGTTTGCCTGCGCATCGGCGTCGATGAGCAGCACCTTTTTCCCCTGCTGTGCCAGTCCCACGCCCAGATTGACCGCTGTGGTGGTCTTGCCGACACCGCCTTTCTGGTTTGTCAGAGCAATCACTTTGCAGTTTGACATAGATGCGTCCTCCTTTCGCATAAATTTAGCCACTTTGTCAGGGTGGCTATGTAAAGTTCCGCAGAACGCAAAAAAGCCGACTGGCTTTGATACCAATCGGCTATGTAAAATCTTCAATATTCAGTTGTTGACCTTTGCTGCAAGCAGCTCCCGTATATCGTCTGTGTCCCACTTATCAGGGAACAGTACCGCCATTATGCGGAAAGCGTCATACAGCCCTGCGATATATGCGTGGGTAGCATACTCAATATCTTGTTTATCCCGGCACTCAAGCAGGCGGTTACAGACTCTCCGTTGTTCCTCCGTCAAATCCAACTGGAGATAGTGCATTTCCGCAATCCCCTCATTATCAGAGTCCTCCTGATAGGTTGCATCTGCTTCCAACAGCGGAGTGATTGTCTTTTCCCTCAGTGTTTCCACAGCTACCTTGAACAGTTCTTTAAATTCTATGCCATCCATCATACCCTCCCGCAATCGTGTTGTACTTTGAGTTTTTTCAGCGGTGCGCCCGTAACCTTAAAAATCAGTTCGTCAACGCAGTCCGCATATCTGCCTTGCGCAAGGAGCTGATTTTTCAGTTCCACAAGGCTATGTAGCAGGATTGTCCTTTCGTGGCTATCCAGATAAATATGGAATTTCTGTTCTCTCATACGAGCCACCTCCGTTTCTTCACTTTCATTATATGTAGGAACGGAGAACAGCTCAAATGTGCAATCTTGGCAAAAAAATAAGCGTATCACTATCTCTAATGATACGCTTATCTTCATTTAGTTTCTATTCAAGGTCTATCAACGCAGTAATGGTTGTTTCCCTCCATTGATTTTTACGAACATACTGCCCGTTAGCCTTTCGATAGGCTGCCGCTTGCTCAAAAGATAGCGGTAAATCAAAGGAAAGATTAAGCCTCCCTACTTTTGATAGCTGCCTGTGCAGCGGCAAGGCGGGCAATCGGAACACGGAACGGGGAGCAGGAAACGTAATCAAGGCCGATTTCGTTGCAGAACTCGACAGAGGACGGGTCGCCGCCGTGCTCACCGCAGATGCCGCAGTGGAGGTTCGGGCGGGTAGCCTTACCGAGTTTAACAGCCATCTTCATCAGAGCGCCGACGCCCTTCTGGTCAAGCTTCGCAAACGGATCGTTTTCGTAAATCTTCTTGTCATAGTAAGCATCGAGGAACTTACCGGCGTCGTCACGGCTGAAGCCGAAGGTCATCTGGGTAAGGTCGTTGGTGCCGAAGCAGAAGAATTCAGCTTCCGTTGCAATCTCGTCAGCGGTGATAGCCGCACGCGGGATTTCGATCATGGTACCGACTTCATATTTCAGGTCGATGCCGGCAGCTGCGATTTCCGCGTCAGCGGTTTCAACAACAACATCCTTAACATATTTCAGCTCTTTGACTTCGCCAACCAGCGGAATCATGATTTCCGGAACGATGTTCCAGTCGGGATGTGCTTTCTTAACATTGATAGCCGCACGGATAACTGCGGAGGTCTGCATCTTCGCGATTTCCGGATAGGTAACGGTCAGACGGCAGCCGCGGTGACCCATCATCGGGTTGAACTCATGCAAGGAGGAGATGAGCGCTTTGATGTCGGCAACAGATTTGCCCTGTGCTTTTGCAAGCGCTTCGATGTCCGCTTCCTCGGTGGGAACAAACTCGTGCAGCGGCGGGTCTAAGAAGCGGATGGTAACCGGGTTGCCTTCCAGTGCTTCATAGAGTTTTTCAAAGTCGCCCTGCTGATAGGGAAGAATCTTTGCAAGGGCAGCTTCTCTCTGTTCAACGGTATCTGCGCAGATCATTTCACGGAATGCCGCGATTCTGTCCGCTTCGAAGAACATGTGCTCTGTACGGCAAAGGCCGATGCCTTCCGCGCCGAGCTCTCTGGCTTTCTTTGCGTCCGCCGGGGTGTCGGCGTTGGTACGAACCTGCATGGTTCTGAACTCGTCAGCCCAAGTCATGATTCTGCCGAACTCGCCCGCGATTTCCGCGTCAACGGTCGGGATAATGCCGTCATAAATGTTACCGGTGGAACCATCGATGGAGATGTAGTCACCTTCATGATAGATCTTGCCGCCGAGTTCAAACTGTTTGTTTTCTTCGTCCATCTTGATGTCGCCGCAGCCGGAAACACAGCAAGCGCCCATGCCGCGCGCAACAACCGCAGCGTGAGAAGTCATACCGCCGCGGACGGTCAGGATGCCCTGCGCCGCTTTCATACCGGTGATGTCTTCGGGAGAGGTTTCAAGACGTACCAGAATGACTTTTTCGCCTCTTGCGTTCCAAGCTTCTGCGTCGTCAGCGGAGAAGACGATTTTACCGCAGGCAGCGCCGGGGGAAGCGCCGAGACCTTTGCCCGCCGGGGTAGCCGCTTTCAGCGCTTTCGCGTCGAACTGCGGGTGCAGGAGGGTGTCAAGGTTTCTCGGGTCGATCATTGCGACAGCCTGTTTCTTGTCGATCATGCCTTCGTCGACGAGGTCGCAGGCAATTTTCAGAGCCGCCTGAGCGGTTCTCTTACCGTTTCTGGTCTGGAGCATATAAAGTTTGCCGGATTCAACGGTGAACTCCATATCCTGCATGTCGCGGTAATGATTTTCCAAAATCTTGCAAACTTCTTTGAACTGTTTGAACGCTTCGGGGAACTTCTGTTCCATTTCGCTGATGTGCATCGGGGTGCGAACACCGGCAACAACGTCTTCGCCCTGTGCGTTGGTGAGGAATTCACCGAACAGGCCTTTTTCGCCGGTCGCGGGGTCACGGGTGAACGCAACGCCGGTACCGCAGTCGTCGCCCATGTTGCCGAACGCCATCATCTGGACGTTAACGGCAGTACCCCAAGAATACGGGATATCGTTGTCACGACGGTAAACATTGGCGCGGGGGTTGTCCCAGGAACGGAAAACCGCTTCGATAGCGCCCATGAGCTGTTCTTTCGGGTCGGTCGGGAAATCGGAGCCGATTTTTGCTTTGTATTCGGCTTTGAACTGGCCGGCAAGCGTTTTGAGGTCTTCCGCGGTCAAGTCGACGTCCTGCTGAACGCCTTTTTCTTCTTTCATCTTGTCGATGAGCTGTTCAAAGTACTTTTTGCCGACTTCCATAACAACGTCGGAGTACATCTGAATGAATCTTCTGTAGCAGTCCCAAGCCCAACGGGGGTTGCCGGATTTCTTCGCGATTGCGTCGACAACGTCTTCGTTAAGGCCGAGGTTCAAAATGGTATCCATCATGCCGGGCATGGAAGCTCTGGCGCCGGAACGAACGGAAACCAACAGCGGGTTTTCCTTGTCGCCGAACTTTTTGCCGGTGATCTTTTCCATCTTCTCGATGTATTCCATGATCTGTGCCTGGATTTCATCGTTGATCTTTCTGCCATCTTCATAGTATCTGGTGCAGGCTTCGGTTGTGATGGTGAAGCCCTGCGGTACGGGAAGACCGAGGCCGGTCATTTCCGCGAGGTTTGCGCCCTTGCCGCCGAGCAAGTTGCGCATGTCTTTGTTACCCTCTGAGAACAAGTAAACATACTTTTGACTCATTAAAATACCTCCAAATTTTATTTCCAACAGTAAAATGGTTGTCCGAAAAAAGACAGTTTGCGGTTTCGGACAGAATTCACCGCCTGATATTATAACAGATATTTTTGCGGATTTCCATAGTTTTCTTATATTTTTTCAAGTTTATGGACCTTTTTGCAAAGGACTGCCGCTTTTATACAATTTTAAGCGGTTTTGCACAAAACAAAACCGGTTCAGCCCGCTTCCTGCGCCGCTTTTGCCGCGTGCAGCGCTTGCACGAGCTGGTCGGGGCAGGAGGTCGGCTTCATGCCGCAGCGAATCCCCGAAAAGGCTTTTTCGACTTCTTCGATTGTTTTGCCGCGGACAATTGCGGAAATGCCCTGCAAATTGCCGTTGCAGCCGCCGTAAAATTGGACGGATTTGATAATATCGCCGTCTAATTCGACGTCGATTTGGCGGGAACAGGTCCCGCGGGTTCTGTAAGAATAAACCATAATTTTCACTCCTCGTTAGATTCCAAAAGTATATCGGACAGCCGGCAAAGCTGTTCCATGGTCAGTTTTTCCGCGCGCACGTCGGCGGGCAGTCCGGCGTTTTGAAGCGCCGCCGCCACGATTTCTTTCGGCAGGGCAAGCCCCGCGGAAATCCCGTTTAACGCGGTTTTGCGCCGCTGGGCAAACGCCGCGCGCACCATGCGGAAAAAGAAAGTTTCGTCCGCCGGGGCGAACGCCGCGTTTTTGCGAATGTCGAGCCGAATCACCGCGCTGTCGACTTTCGGCGACGGCACAAACGAGCCGCGCCCGACTTTAAAAAGCGCTCGTGCCGCCGCGTAATACTGCACCGCCACGGTGACCGCGCCCGCTTCGCGCGAGCCGACTTCGGCGCAAAGGCGGTCCGCCGCCTCTTTTTGCACCATGACGACAATGCTTTCAACCGGCAGCTTTTCTTCGAGCAGCTTCATAATAACCGGCGAAGTGATATAATACGGCAAGTTTGCACAGACTGTCACCTTTCGGCAATCGGCGAATTTTTCGCGCAAAAGCGCGTGCAAATCGAGTTTCAGCACATCGCCGCTGACAATTTCGACGTTGTCAAAATCCCCGAGCGTTTCGGAAAGCACCGGCAAAAGCCGGCGGTCGAGCTCCACGGCGACGACCTTTTTCGCCCGCGCGCAAAGTTCCGCGGTCAAAACGCCGATGCCGGGGCCGACTTCCAAAACGCCGTCTTCGCCTGACGCGACCGCTTCTTCGGCCATCGCGGGGCAGACGTTCGGATTGATTAAGAAATTCTGCCCGAGCGATTTCGAAAAGGAAAATCCGTGTTTTTCGAGAATGGCGCGGACGGTTTTTAAATCGGAAAGATTATAACGCATGAGAAAGTTCGCCCAAAATGTGCATGCCCTCAACAATGCGTTCGTCGGAAGGCGTGGTGAAGTTCAAGCGGATGCTGTTGACGACTTCGTCCGGCTCCACGATGAACGCGCTGCCCGGAACGACCGCAACCTTTTTCTCTACGGCGCGTTTGCAGAAGTCCATCATATCGACGCGTTCGGGCAGTTCGCACCAAACGAACATACCGCCTTCGGGGCGGACATAGCGGACAAAGTCGCCGAGCTGTTCGTCGATAAGGTCGCACATCAAATTGAGCTTGCGGCGGTAAATGTCGCGGATTTTCTCAATATGGCCTTCAAAGTCGGTGGTTTTCATCCACTCGTCGACGAGCATTTGCGTAAACACCGGGGTGTGGACGTCCGCCGCCTGTTTGCCGACGGTCATTTTTGCGATGATTTCCGCCGGCGCCACGGTGAACGCGACACGCACACCGGGGGCAAAAATCTTGGAGAAAGAACCGGCGTAAATGACAATGCCGTCTTCGTCCATGCTCTTAATCGACGGAACGGGTTCGCCCGCTACGCGCAAATCGCCGTAGGGGTTGTCCTCCAAAATCAGCACGCCGTATTTTTTGGCGAGCGCATAAAGCTGTTTGCGTTTTTCAAGCGACATCGTCACGCCCGACGGGTTCTGGAAATTCGGAATTGTGTAAATAAAGCGGACGTTTTTGTTGTCGCGCAGCTTCTGTTCGAGCACTTCCATGTTCATGCCGTCATCTTCGACCGGCACGCCGCGAAGCGTTACGCCGTAAGAACGGAAGCAGTTGAGCGAGCCGATGAACGACGGCGTTTCGGAAATGACAACATCCCCGAAGTTGCAAAGGGATTTGGTCGCAAGGTCCATGACCTGCTGCGCGCCGGAGGTGATAATCAGATTATCAAAATCCCGGCCGATGTTGTGTTTCTTTTTCATATAAGCGGCAACGCGTTCCCGAAGCGGTGTGTAGCCTTCGGTCACGCCGTATTGCAGCGCTGTAATCGGGGACTCCTTTAAAATCCGCGCGGCAATTTCGCGCACCTCTTCCACCGGGAACGCCGCAGCGTCGGGGTTGCCCGCCGCAAACGGAATAATTGCCGGGTCGGCGGTCGCCTTTAAAATCTCACGAATCGCCGACGGCTGTAACGACGAAATGCGGTCTGAAAATGTGTATTTCATTACAAAACACTCCCTGTTTTCTCAACTTTTGCAAAATATTGTAGCACAAAATTTTTTTGCGCGCAATCGGGACTGCGTAAAAAAGCCGCAAACTTCGCGTTTGCGGCTTTGGTCAGCTTAAATTGCTATTTATTATAGTATTAAAAATTCTTATTCCGAAACCGGGTAAAGTTTTGCCCAGCCTGCGAGCACCTGCTCAAACGCTTCGCCTTTGAGCATTTTTAAGCAGTCGGTGCGGTACTGGGAATACAAATCGCGGTCTTCGTCGGTGATGTCCTCGCGCTGAACCACGAATATGTAATCCCCGGCGGTAAACGCCTTTGCGGTGCCGTTCGGAATTGCGGCAACCGCGGTGAAAAATTCGGCGGGATAGCGTGTATCCGCTTTGGAAATCACGACGGTTTCCGTGTTGACAATCGTGTTGTCCAACGCGTTCGCCTGTTCCTCAATCGAAGAACCGCCGTTCACGGCGTTCGCGATATTGGTAAACGAGGTGGTCAGCGCCGTTTTTTCCGCGTCGGAAAGCGGCACGGCGTTGCCGTCGTTATCAACGGTGGTCAAAAAGCCGGTGATGTTTTTAAACGCGATGTAATTTTGATTGAAATAGGTTTTGAGCGTCTCTTCGGCAATCGGCTCGTCGCCGTCGGGTGCGTAATAATCCACAATCAGCGCGTCGCGGTATTGTTTATTCGCTTCGACATTGTTCAAATCCTGTTTCGTAACACCGAGCTCGGTGTAATACGTCCCGAACAGCCGCCAAAGCGAGTTGACCGTTTGTGTCAGCTCCATTTTTGCATCGGCGGAAAGCGAAAGCCCCCTGTCGGCATAAATAGAATTGACCGCCACATATTCCGAAATCATTTGGTTGACCGCTGTTTTGAGCGCGGCTTCGTCCGCGTCGGGATTTTCTTTTTTGGCTTCATCGGTAAAATAGAGATAAACGCCTTTGCTTATCTCCGCTCCGTTGACAGAAACGCCGCTGCCGCCCGAACAGGCAGACAGCGTACAAAGGCAGAGCACGGCGGCAAGCACCGCACAAATTGTTTTTTTCATCTGCCTTTCACCCCTTGTCATTTTAACATAAACTCAAACGTAAACGTCCGTTCCCCACAGTGCGACGTAATCGTGCACCCCACGGTGGAAACGATATATTCTTTAAATTTCAGCGTTTTGTGAATTTCCTTTTGCAGCGCTTTCATCTGTTCATCGCTGACGCCCGCCGTGCGGGAAAGGAACGCGCGGTCGGTGTCAATGCGCCCCGCGTATTGCTCGAGCAAATCGCGGACATACTGCATTTGGCAGTTTTCAAGCTTGCCGCGGTATTTTTTGCCGACCTGCAATTTGCCGTCTGCCATGACAATACTGGGTTTTATCCCGAGCACGTTCGCGCCGAGCATGGCGACGCCCGAACAGCGCCCGCCTTTATATAAGAATTCCAGCTTGTCCAAAATAAAGGTGGTGACCACCTTTTCGCGCTTGTATTCCATTTCGTGCGCGATGGTTTTTGCGTCCAGACCGTCTTGCGCGAGCTGTGCCGCTTTGATTGCCAGCAAAGCGATGCCGGTAGAGAGGCTTTTGGAATCGACAATATACACGTTGTCAAAATCCTCCGCCGCCAATCGTGCGTTTTGGTGCGTTGCGGAAAGCGCCGAAGAAAAGCTGATGTGCACAACCGAACTGCCGTCTTGGGTCAGCTCTTTAAAGAAGTCGGTATATTCCGCAACCGAGACCGCCGAAGTTTTCGGCAGTCTTCCGGACTTTTTATAAAACGCATACAAATCGTCCGGCTGAATGTTAACGCCGTCTTCAAAACAGTCGTCATCCAAAATAATGTGCAGCGGAATCACGCGAATATCATACCGTTCCCGGATTTCCGCCGGCACATCCGCAGGGCTGTCAGTGGATATGATCGTCCTGGCCATTGAGGTATGCCTCCCAAACTTTTTCTTTCAGCTCTGCTTCCCGCGCTTCCTGCAAAAGGGCGGCGCGGACAGCTTTTTTATTTTTTCCGATTTTCCCGTTTTTATAAAAGGAAACCAAAAACATGCCGGCAAGCGCGCCGCACGCGGTGATGATGAAATCGCCCATTGTATCTAAAAGCCCGGATTCGGAAATCGGACTCGACTGTTGGAGCGTAAAGCCGTAAAGCCGGTCCATTGTAAACTCGTAAATTTCCCACGCAACGGAAATCCCGAGCGCGAAGCAAAGCCCGAACATGGCGCTCAATGCCGGGGAAAGCCGACCGTAACGCCCCTGCATAATGTGGGCGAATTCATAGCCGAACCAGGCGGCAATGAACCCCGCGCAGAAGTGGGTCACGATGTCGAAATCCTTAAAATCTGTCCGATTGTTGAGCGTTGTGCCGATGACCACGCCGAGGAAAATGAAGACATTGAGCATCGTGCCCGAAATGTAATCGACCCGCGTGATAAACGACCGCCCGCCGAACACCTGGAAATAGTCCCACATGTGGGTGAAGAGAATGGCGAAAATCGCCTGTAAAAATTCTACGACCGAGCCGTGAAACAGCCCGTAAACGCCCCAAATCATCAGCCCGACGCGCATCAGCAGCCACAAAATTCGGTGGCTGTCGGGAAGATACCCGGGAAAATCCTGTTGTTTTGCCATTTGTTAAGTCCTTTGTTTTTTTATTAGGTAAACCGCGCAATCATGCCGACGGTCGATTTGCCGTCACTCTTTGCGCCCGACCCGACCAAGTCGCCGTCGGAAGAAAGCGTTGAGCCGCAGGCGATAATCTGCCCGTCCGTTGTCACGCACAGCGCTTCAAACTTATCGTCTTTACTGCCGCCGTAGCCCTGGACGGAATTTACCCGCCCGTGGGAAGCGTCGACCGTCACCACGAAAGCGTCGGTGCCGCCGCGGTTGCCGATCGGTTTTAAGTCACGGTTGGAGGAATTGGAATACCCCACCGCCGCGTAGCCGCCGTCAATCGGAACAATATCGGTAAAGATATCGTCATAGAAGCCGCGGAACGCACTTTGCCAGGCGACAGAGCCGTCGGCATTGTATTTTACCAAATAAGCGTCATAGCCGCCCTGGTTCGCAAGGCTTATAAACGAGTGGTCGCTTGAGCGCGAACGACCGGCAATCACGCAGCCGCCGTCGGAAGCCGCGGTAATCGCGGTGAAGCTGTCGATTTGAGAGCCGCCGTATTGCTTAACCCAAAGCGTTTTGCCGGAGGCGTCGAGTTTAATGACGCCGCCGTCCGCGCGGCCGAAGCTCTTAAAGAGGCTGTTCGAATCGTTCGAGGAGAAGTTCCCCACCGTATAAATATTGCCGTCGCCGTCCACGGTGACCGCCATCAGCGAATCGCCGGTGGAGCCGATGGATTTCGCAAACACCTGGTTGCCGTTCGCGTTGTATTTCACAATCATTGAAGCGCTGTGGGCGGATTTAAAACCGAACGCCGAAGCGCTGCCGTCAATCGAGTTTGTATAGCCGACTGCAACAAACGAGCCGTCCGGACCCGCCGCGACGCCTTCAAAGCCGTCGGTGTTGCTGCCGCTGAAATGCTGTAACCACTGTTGGTCGCCGCGGTCATTGAATTTATAAAGCACCGCGTCATAGTCGCCGGCATTGGTAAAACCGAGATTGGTGGATTTGGAATACCCGCACACGGCGATATTATCGTCTTTATCCACCGCAAGGCCGGTCACAATAATGCCGCTGTTTGAAGAAATGGCTTTCTGCCACGCGACCGTGCCGTTCTTTTTGTATTTAATCAGCACCGGAATCGGCGTGTTGGAGCTGCCCGCGAGCGCCGACATGCTGCCGTCTTTGGAGTTGGACTGCATCAGCGCGACAAACGAGCCGTCGGAAAGGCTGACGGTGTCGACAAAATTGTCATTGCCGCTGCCGCCGAAGGTCGCGCCCCAGTTTGAGCTGTTGTCACCGGGGGTTGCCGGGTTTGTGGTATACGTCATTGTATAGGTCACGGTTTCACCGCCGGGCTTGGTGACATAATTGCCGTTGCCGTCGGTCATCGGGAAAGCCGTAACCACCGGGCCGCCTGTCGTCGGGGGCACCGTAATCATCGTGGTTAAAATCTCACCGTTTTCGTCGCGGACCGGGTTACCGTTTTCATCGGTCACCGGCACGCCGACCTCCTGCGGAATATAAACGACCGAGGTCTTGACGTTGCCGTTTTCGTCATAGACCTTTTCGCCGTTGGCGTTGGTCACTTCGACGATTTCCGTTTGCAAAACGACGGTCATTGCCTCGCCGTTTTCGTCGGTCACGGGCACGCCGTTTTCATCGGTCACAACGACCGTTTCCCCCTCGCCGCTCTGCGAACCCTTGCAGGCGGAAAGTGTTATAAACACCGCAACAAGCAACAGCAGCGAAAAAAGCCATATTTTTTTGTTGCCGTTCATAGAAAGACCTCCAAAAATCTCTGCCTTTACCGCAAGGCAGGACATATATCGTTATTTTATCATATCGTTTTTTGTTTTTCAATTAAAAAATTATGAACATGCACCCCCCCTTTGTACACCGTTTTGCCGAAAATTTCCCGATTTCAAAAATTTTTCTTGAAACCGCGCCCGTTTCCTTGTATAATAGACGGTAGTTTTTCTAAGGAGTCGTAACGGATGTTGGGTAAATTTGTCAAAGTTCGGGTCACAAAACCCCAAGGCTGCTTTGACCGCGAAACCAACACAAAATACCTTTTGAATTACGGCGTCGTCGAAAGCGGGCTTCTGCCCCGTTCCCCGGTTGCCGGGGCTTATATTCTGGGCGTGGATCATCCCGTCCGCCGGTTTGACGGGCGCGTGGTTGCCGTAATTAAGGACAAACAGAAACACGCGGTGTTTCTTGTGGTTTCGCCGAAGTCAAAGCGGTTTATCATTCACGATATTCAACCGGCGGTGGCGTTTTTGCATAAAGGCAAGGGCGTTTCCATAGACTGTTTTTATGAGCGTTCGTGCGGCGCGGTGGTTTTCCGCGATATCGGCGGCGAAAAACGCTTTTTGCTCATCAAAAACAAACGCAGTGCCCACTGGGGCTTCCCGAAAGGGCACGTGGAAAAAGGCGAAACCGACGAACAGACCGCCTGCCGCGAGGTGTTGGAGGAAACCGGGATTCATATTTCCATTTTCCCCGATTTCAAAAGCAAATCCGAATACACCATTCAGGGAAAAATCAACAAGACCGTTTTGATTTTCCTCGCGACCACCAAAGACACACAAACGGTCATTCAGCAGTCCGAAATTGAGGATTACATTTGGTTAGGCTTTGACGCGGCGCTCGATACGCTCAATTACGAAAACGACAAAGCCATTCTCAAAAAAGCCAAAGCCTATATGGACGCACATCAACTGTTTTGACAAGGAGGAACTTATGGCCGAAACCTTAGCCCAGACGCTGGTGGAGTTGTTTCAAGACAAAATCCCCGCGGAGCTCACCGTTTTCATCATTTCCCTTTTGCCGATTTTGGAACTGCGCGGCGGTATGATTGCCGCAAGGCTTTTGGAAATGGACTTTCTCAGAGCCTTTATCATTTCCTATATCGGGAACATGGTTCCGATTCCGTTTATCATTTTGTTTATCAAAAAGATTTTCGAGTTTCTCCGGCGGTTTAAATTCTTTGAAAAGATTATCACGAAGCTCGAAGCGAAAACCGAGCGCAACAAAGATAAGGTCTTGCGCTATAAATCCTGGGGACTTTTGATTTTCGTCGCGATTCCGCTGCCGGGAACGGGCGGCTGGACCGGCGCGCTGATGGCGGCGCTTTTGGGCATTCCGTTTAAGCGGGCTTTGCCGATTATCGGCATGGGTGTTTTCGTGGCGGGGCTTATTATGTCCTTTGTAACCTACGGGATTTTCTCGATGGGATAAAGCAAAAACAAAGTTTTCCGGCGTATCAAGCCTTTTGCTTGCATACGCCTTTTTTTAAATCTGATTTTTGAGGTGAAAGCTATGGACGTGCGCGTCGGCGACACGCTGGTGATGAAAAAAGAACACCCTTGTAAGAACCGCGAATTTTTGGTTTTGCGCGTCGGCATGGATTTTCGCCTGCGCTGTACGAAATGCGGGCATGAATTTATGGCGCCGCGTGTAAAAATCGAGAAAAACATTAAAAAAATTGTGCGGCAGGACGGCGAAAACGATGATTGAAAAATTAGAGGGCATTTGCGAACGGCTCGACGAAATCAACCGGCAGCTTTGTCTCCCCGAAGTCGTCGCCGACCAGAAGTTATATGCCAATTTGATGCGCGAAGCGAAACACTTAACGCCGGTGGCGGAGAAATTCCGCGCCTATAAACGCGTGCAGGCGCAAAACGAAGAAGCGCGCGCCCTTTTGGAAGAAAGCACAGACGACCGGGAACTGCGCGAGCTCGCGGAAGCGGAACTTGCGGAAACCGGCAAAACGCTGGAAGCTTTAAACGATGAATTGAAGCTGCTGCTTCTCGGGCGCGACGAAAACGACGACAAAAACGTCATTGTCGAAATCCGCGCGGGTGCGGGCGGCGAAGAAGCCGCGCTGTTTGCCGCTTCGCTGTTTCGGATGTATTCGATGTACGCCGAGCGCAAGGGCTTTAAAATCGACCTGCTCAACGAAAACGCGACGGAACTCGGCGGCTATAAGGAAATCAGCTTTATGGTCGAGGGCGAGGGCGCATATTCCCGTTTTAAATTTGAAAGCGGCGTCCACCGCGTCCAGCGCGTGCCGGAAACCGAAAGCCAGGGGCGCGTGCACACGTCGACGGCGACAGTCGCGGTTTTGCCGGAGGCCGAAGAAGTGGAATTTGAACTGAATCCCGCCGATCTGCAAATTGACGTGTTCCGCTCAAGCGGCGCGGGCGGGCAAAAGGTTAACAAGACCTCGTCGGCAATCCGCATTACCCACCTGCCGACCGGCATGGTGGTGGAATGTCAGGACGAGCGCAGTCAGCACAAAAACAAAGACAAGGCGCTGAAAGTTTTGCGCTCCCGTCTTTTTGAAATTGAACAGGCGAAGCAAAACGCCCAAATCGCCGGCGAACGCCGCAGCCAGGTGGGCACAGGTGACCGCAGCGAGCGCATTCGCACCTACAACTACCCGCAAGGGCGCGTTTCCGACCACCGAATCGGTCTGACGCTTTACAAAATCGAGCAGATTTTAAACGGCGATTTAGACGAAATCATTGACGCGCTGATTACCGCGGACAATGCCGAAAAGCTCAAAGCTTCGGCGGACGCGGCGGCGGAAGGGTAAAAGCAAAAGAAAAATTTTAAAAACCGTTCGGTTTTTTGCCGGACGGTTATTTTTTTGTATAGGCATTCACTTTTTCGGGAACACTTTTGCTGGGAGGTGTTTCCATGAACCATTCCGAGGAAACCAAAAAGAAATTTAAATTCCGCGCCGGTGCGGTGTATGCGGTTTTGGCGCTTTGTGTGGCGGGCGTCGGCATTGCCACCTGGTATTCCACCAGCGCAAAACTTTTGCCGGACGCGCAGAGTGAAACAACAACCGAGGGCATTACCGCGAAAATTGCCGCGGACGAATTGACGACTGTCCCCGACCCAGGTATGACGACTTCGCCGGACTTACCCGAAGACGCGACACCTGAAAATAACGGGGACGCAGAAAATGTGACCGAAGAGGGCGGCGTTGCCGTGCTCGCTTCGAAAGACAGCGTGGCGCGCGCTGAGACCTTTTCTTTGCCGCTCGAAGCCGGCATCGCCAAAGCCTATTCCAACGGGGAAATGGTGCAGTCGAAAACCATGGGCGACTGGCGCGTCCACAACGGCGTGGACTTTAAAGGCACGGTCGGCGACGCGGTGAAAGCCATCAACAACGGCGTGGTTAAGGCGGTTTATGACGATGTGCTTTGGGGCACCGTCGTTGAAATCGACCACGGGCAGGGCATGATTGCAAAATACTGCGGACTCGGCAAAGGCAGCACGCCCGAAGTCGGCGAAAAGGTCAAAATCAACGACCGCGTCGGCAATCTCGGCACAATTCCGATCGAAAGCGCCGACGACGTGCATTTGCATTTGGAAATTTTACAAGACGGCAAAGCCGTCGAACCCCTTTCCGCCATGGGCAAAGACCAAAACGGCGAACAGAAATAAATTTTGTTTTGCCGGAAAACAAGGCGCACTGCTTTTGCGGTGCGCTTTGGCGTTGCAGGCCAAATCATATCTAGAGCTTTACAAATTTCCTTTGTAAAAATTTTGAGTTGTGCTATAATGCTTGCGAGGTGATACTATGGCGGCTTATCCTTATCGGAGAACTATTCGCCACGAAGGCTTGGGGAAATCGCGCAATTTATCTGCTGCCACCGCTGAGGAATTGCAGTGGAAAGTTGATACGCAACTAAAAAAATGGGATGCGGAATGGAAAGCTTTGACCGCTGACCGTTTAGCGGCTGCTGCGGCACATGAAATTTCAAAAAAATCTGAAGATTTGTATGAACAGCTAACCCATGTTTTAGCAAACGCTCTTCAAAAGACATACAAATTAGATTTTGAAAAGCTCAAAAGCAAAGCACCGTTTTCCGTTGCAATGCCGGCGCCAAAACCATATATTCCTTTGCTTCGCCAACCGCTTCGAACAGATGAGAAATACAATCCGCCGGTTCCGGTGCTTTGTAAGATGTCAAAAAGAAAAATGGACGAATTCGTGCGCAGCAACGACCGCGTTTTTGCCGGGGATATGTTCATGTGGAACAACCACCATAACAAAGTTAAAGCGCAAAACGAACAAATTAGCCGGGAAAATATAGAAGCACAAAAGACTTGGGAAGCCCAAAGGGCAAACTACTTTGAAAAACAAAAGCAACACAATGAAAAAGTCGACCGATTTAGAGAAAGATTTTTAAGCGGAGAGAAAAAAGCCATCGAGCAATATTTTTCTATTCTGTTGAAAACACAAACATATCCGATTGAATTTGACCATTCTTGCGAAATTGAATATGACCCGGAAGAAAAAAGAATCGTTGTTGACATTGGCTTGCCGGTACTTGACGATATTCCATCTGTAAAAAGCGCTTCTTTTCAAAAAACAAAACACGATTTAAAAAAGACGGAATATTCCGAAAAAGAACGGAAACAAATTTATGATTTGTTTGTCTATCAAGTGGTTTTAAAAACTTTATATATTCTTTTTTATAACCAATATGATCATCTGCAAATCGAATATGTTGCATTAAACGGCATGGTGCATACCATTGATAAAGCCACCGGCAAAGATATTAACCCATATATTTTATCGGTCAATGTTAAACGTGCGGACTTTTTGGATTTGAATCTTTCCGCGGTTGACCCGCGCGCTTGGTTTAAAAGAGCAAAGGGCGTTTCCGCGGCTTCACTTGCCGAAATAACACCCGTCGCACCAATCGTTTCACTGAACAAGTTTGATAAGCGTTTTGTCGACGGCTATTCCGTCATTGATGCTGTCGACGATTCAATCAATTTGGCCGCAATGGACTGGCAGGATTTTGAAAATTTAGTGCGTGAAATTTTCGAAGAAGAATTCCGCGCAAATGGCGGGGAAGTTCATATCACGCAAGCCAGCCGGGACGGCGGTGTGGACGCAGTTGCTTTTGACCCCGACCCGATTCGCGGCGGTAAAATTGTCATTCAGGCAAAAAGGTATACTAATGTTGTTGGCGTGTCCGCTGTGCGAGATTTATATGGAACCGTTATAAACGAGGGGGCTACCAAAGGTATTTTAGTCACAACTTCAAATTTTGGAAACGACGCATATGAGTTTATAAAAGACAAGCCTTTAACGCTAATGAACGGCGCACAACTTTTAGGCTTGTTGCAAACGCACGGGCACAAAGCACGTATCAATCTTAAAGAAGCAAAAGATTTGCTGAATACATAATAAAATAAATTTTGTTTTGCCGGAAAACAAGGCGCACTGCTTTTGCGGTGCGCTGTTTTTTGATTTCAAATTCGCGTTTGAAATATTTTCTTTCTTTTCATTTTTCCGTATAAATACCGGTTCTCGACAGACAATAACAAGGAACTATTCATTAAAATTATAAAGGAGAAATTCAGATATGAAAGCAACCGGTATTGTCAGACGCATTGACGACCTGGGAAGAGTGGTTATTCCGAAAGAAATCCGGCGGACAATGCGCATTCGCGAAGGCGACCCGTTAGAAATTTTTACCGCGCCGAACGGCGAGGTCATTTTTAAGAAATATTCCCCGATAGGCGAGCTGTCGGAAACCGCGCACCAATACGCCGAGGTGCTCCACCGCGCCACCGACCTGCCGGTCATTATGACCGACCGCGACCACGTGATTGCCGTATCCGGCGCGCCGCGCCGCGAACTTGTGGACCGCCGCGTTTCGGAGGCGCTCGAATCGCTGATGACCGAACGGCGCAACTACACCGCTTCGCCCGACCGTCCGCCGCTGCACCCGGTCACGGGCTATGAGCGCGAGGCCGCCGTGGCGTTCCCGATTATCGGGGGCGGCGATGTTTCGGGCGCGGTCGTATTGATTTTGCGCGACGACGGGTCGATGCCGTCGCCGGAAGAAATCAAACTCGCGCAGGTCGCCGCGTCGTTTTTAGGCAAGCAAATGGAAGACTGATAAAAAAGAAACCGGAGGTCGCAAGACGTCCGGTCTTTTTATTTTTCTCTTTTTTATTTCTTTTCCGCTTCTTTTACGGCGGCGCGCAGCATGCGGATTTCCGCCGCGTGGCCGGCGGTGTCGGTCGGCGTTTCCAAAACGAACGGAAGCGACGAAAGCGCCGGGTGGCAAAGGAAGGCGACAAGCGCTTTTTTGCCGATGTGCCCTTCGCCTATCAGCGCGTGGCGGTCTTTGTGGCTGCCGAGCGGGTTTAGGCTGTCGTTTAAGTGCACCGCGCAAAGTTTTGAAAGCCCAATTTCGCGGTCAAATTCAGTCAATACGCCGTCTAAATTTTCGGCGATATCATAGCCGCCGTCCCAAACGTGGCAGGTGTCGAGACACACGCCGACTTTTTCGCTACATTGCACCTGTGCCAAAATTTCACCGAGCTCCGAAAATGTCCGCCCGACCTCGCTGCCTTTTCCCGCCATCGTTTCCAAAAGCACGGTGGTTTTGGTTTCGGGGGTCAAAACCGCGTTCAACATATCGGCAATTTGCGCCGCGGCGGTTTTTAAGGGCGTTTGCAGGCGCGAACCGGGGTGGAAATTATAGAAATTGCCGGGGATATATTCCATGCGCCGCATGTCGTCTGCAAACATTTCCCGGGCAAATTGACGCGTGCTTTCGTTCGGCGAGCAAGGGTTCATGGTGTAGGGCGCGTGGGCGACCACAGGCGCGAAGTTGTTTTCTTTTAAAAATGCCGAAAACGCGCGCATATCCGCTTCGTCTAAAGGTTTCGCTTTGCCGCCGCGCGGGTTGCGCAGAAAAAACGACATGGTTTGCATATCGGCTTCTTTCGCTTCTTTTCCCATGTGGAGAAAGCCTTTGGCGCTGGAAAGAAACGCGCCGAGATTTATGGTTTGTGTCATTTTGAAGTCTCCTTTTTTTCGTCATTTGCCGGCGCTTGCAGGCTTTCTTCGAGCAAATCCAAAAACCGATTGAGTTGCGGGTTTTTGGTCGAGGTCAGATATACCGCGCCGAACGAAAGCGGTTCGATTTCGGGCATCGGGATATAGCAAAGGTCGGGCGTTCTGTTGCTCGGGAACGCCGCCGCCACGGCAAAGGCATAGCCGGTTTCCACGAGCAAATTCAAAACCTCCTGGTTGTCGCAAAACAGGATCTTCCCGGATTCCCGACCGGTGACGACCCGGCTTTGCGCCGCGAACAGCGGGGGCGGACAAACCGGCGGGCGGCAGGCGGCGACGCGACCGGATTTTTGCAGTTTTTCCACCGAAAGGCTCTGGTAGCGCGCGAGCGGATATTCCGGGCTGCACACGCACATCACGGGGCAGCGCGTCAGCTCGCGGTAACGCGTTTTGGGGATTCCGGGGTTGCCGAACGAAAACAGCAGGTGAATGTCGCCGTCGTTTAAAAGGTTTGCCATAGAATCAAACGGAATCAGCTGTAAAACCGGCATGGTTTCCGGCTCGGCAACGCGAAGGGCGCGAAGCGCGGGCTTTAAAAGCCGCATTTCGGGCACGTTCCGGCAACCAATCACAAGCCGCTTGCCCGCCACGCGCTGTAAATCGTTCACGCGCGCTTTGGAAATACCGGAAAGTTTTAAAATTTCGCCCGCATAGCGCAAAAACAAATACCCCTCCTGCGTCAGCCGCACGCTTTTGCTTGTGCGGTGGAACAGTTTGACGCCGAGTTCGTCCTCGAGCGTATTGATTTGGTGGCTCACCGCCGGCTGAGAAAGGCGGAGCTGCTGCGCCGCCTTGGAAAAATTCAAATAGTTTGCAACCTCTACAAAGCATTCCAATTGTGTCGTATTCACCAAAAGACCTCCCATAGAAAAAGGGTAGTTTGTTCAATTCATAAAAGCAATAAAAATCTTTTATAGATAATAACATATTTGTATTTCACTTGCAAGCCGCTTTATGGTATAAATAGTTCGTAGCAAAACAGTTTTATCACGAACAGACCGAAAAGAGGCGAAACCCATGAAGCAAATTGACTGCGAACAACTGGTGCAGGACAACCGGCAAATCTGTCTTCGTATGGAGCGGCTGGCAAACCGCTTTATGGAGGCCGAGGGCCTGACCGCCGTGCAGGGGCACTTGCTGTTGTATATCCTGTTAAAAGGCGACAGCGGCACTTCGCTGACGGCGATTCACCGCGAGTTCGGTTATTCCAAGGCGACGCTTTCAAACATGCTCAAGCGTCTTCGGGAAAAAGGCTATGTGCGTGTGGCGAGCTGCGCGGGCGACGACCGCTTGAAGCTTTTGTTTGCCACCGAAAAAGGCGAACAGGTGCGCGCGTTTTTAGAAACAGCTATCCGCGACGTGCAGCAGCAGGTTTACGGCTGTTTTTCCGAACAGGAGCTGCGCACGCTTGACCGTCTGCAAAAGAAACTGCTTCAAAATCTCTGCGTCAGCGCAGAAAAAAATATCCGGAATCAAAAGGAGGAATCCGATTTATGAGAACTGTATTGCATCAGCTTGGCCGGTATAAAAAAGACACGGTCATCTGTGTTCTCATGACGACGCTGGAAGTCGTAATGGACATTTTGCTGCCGTTTATCACCGCGATTATCATTGACCGGGGTTTGAGCGCAGCGAATATGTCGGTCGTTTGGCGTTACGGCATTATTATGGTCGTCATGGCGTTTTTAGGTCTTGTGTTCGGCGCGGGCGCCGGTAAATATGCCGCGAGCGCTTCGTCGGGCTTTGCCGCGAATTTGCGCGAAGCCATTTACAGCAACATTCAAACCTTTTCTTTTTCCAACATAGACAAATTCAGCGTTCCGGGTCTTGTCACCCGAATGACCACCGACGTCACCAACGTGCAGAACGCATTTATGATGCTGATCCGCATGGCCGTTCGTGCGCCGCTTACGCTCGTGTTCAGCTACATTATGTGCTTAATCATCAGCCCGCGCATGAGCCTGATGTTCTTAATCGCACTGGTTTTCCTGGTTGTGGTGCTCGGCGTAATTATGATTACCGCCATGAAAATCTTTAATGACGTTTTCCACAGATACGACGACTTGAACGCGAGTGTGCAGGAAAATGTTTCCGCAATTCGCGTGGTGAAGGCGTTTGTGCGTGAGGACTTTGAAGAGCAGAAATTTTCCAAGGCTTCCAAAACGCTTTACAAGCTGTTTGTGAAGGCGGAAAGCCTGCTTGCAATTAACAACCCCGCGATGATGCTCGCGATTTATTTCTGCATCATGCTCGTTTCGTGGCTCGGCGCGCATTACATTGTCGCAGGCTCCATGACCACCGGCGAGCTGACCAGTTTGTTCAGCTATGTGCTCTCTTTGATGATGAGCTTAATGATGCTTTCCATGATTGTGGTTATGATCAGCATTTCCCTGGCGAGCATCCGCCGTATTGCCGAAGTGCTCCGCGAAACGCCGGACCTTGCCGACCCCGAAAATCCGGTGATGGAAGTCAAAGACGGCAGCATCGATTTTGACCACGTGCAGTTCGCCTATAAACACGGCAGCGGCAAAAACACGCTTTCCGACATTGATTTGCACATTCATTCCGGCGAGACCATCGGCGTCATCGGCGGCACGGGCAGCGGCAAGAGCAGCCTTGTCAACCTGATTTGCCGGCTTTACGACGTGGACGAAGGCGCGGTGCGCGTCGGCGGCGTGGACGTTCGTAAATATGATATGGAAGTCCTGCGTAACCAGGTTTCGGTTGTGCTTCAGAAAAACACCTTGTTCTCCGGCTCGATTTTAGACAACCTGCGTTGGGGCAACCCGCAGGCGACCGAAGAAGAATGTATCGAAGCTTGCAAATCGGCGTGTGCCGACGAATTTATCGACCGCATGCCGGACGGCTACCACACCCACATTGAACGCGGCGGCGCGAATGTTTCGGGCGGTCAGAAACAACGTCTTTGCATTGCGCGCGCGCTTTTGAAAAAACCGAAAGTTTTGATTTTGGATGACTCGACGAGCGCCGTGGACACCGCAACCGATGCGAAAATCCGCGAAGCGTTCCAAAAGAAGATTCCCGGCACCACCAAGATTATCATTGCACAGCGTGTTTCGAGCGTGGAAAACGCCGACCGCATTTTGGTCTTGGACAACGGCCGGATTAACGGCTTTGACACCCACGAAAACCTGTTGAAGACCAACGCCATTTACAGCGAGATTTATGAATCGCAGGTACAGGGCGGCGGCGACTTCGACCAGCCCGCGTAAAGGAGGTATTTGTTATGCAAGAAAGACCGAGCAAAAAGAATTCTCTTGCGGTTTTAAAACGCGTTTTCCGCTATATGATGCATTACTACAAACTGCCTTTTACGATGGTGGTTTTGTGCATTTTGATTTCCGCTATTGCAAGCGTTATCGGCGCAACGTTCCCCCAGACGCTGGTCGATGATTACATTGTGCCGATGCTGCAAACCGGGTCCACGGATTTCAGCGGTCTCGGGCACGCAATGATTCGCTTGATTTGCATTTTGGCCGTCGGCGTTTTGGCGGCTTACGGCTATAACCGCATTATGGCGAACGTCACCCAGGGCACCATGCATCACCTGCGCAACGACTTGTTCGGCAAAATGGAAAAACTGCCGATTAAATATTTCGACACCCACGCGCACGGTGATATCATGTCGGTTTACACCAACGATATTGATACCCTGCGCCAGTTAATCAGCCAAAGCATTCCCCAGATTATCAACTCTACGATTTCGATGACCGCGACATTTATCACAATGGTGATTTTGAACCCCGCGCTCACCGTCATTTCGATTTTGACCGCGATTGTGATGCTGCTCGTCACGTCCGGCTTCTCGCGGCTTTCCGGGAAATATTACGTCCGTCAGCAGCGCGACCTCGGCGCCGTGGACGGTTTCATTGAAGAAATGCTCGACGGGCAGAAGGTCGTCAAAGTCTTCTGCCACGAAGAAGCGGCAAAAGAAGATTTCCAAAAGGTCAACGACCGTCTGCGCGACAGCGCGAACAAGGCGAACCGTTACGCCAACCTGTTAATGCCGGTCAACGCGAACATCGGCTGGGTCAGCTACGCGGTGGTCACGATTGTCGGCGCGATTCTCGGTATCAACAACTTAGCGGGCGTTACGCTCGGCACGGTGATCACCTTTGTAGGCCTTAACAAGAGCTTCACACAGCCGATTACCCAGGTCAGCATGCAGATTAACTTCGTCGTTACGGCGGCGGCCGGCGCACAGCGTGTGTTCGACCTTATGGACCAGCAGCCCGAACAGGACCAGGGTTATGTCGAGCTTGTCAACGCGAAGAAAGACGAAAACGGCAACTTGGTGGAAGTGCCCCAGCGCACGAACCTTTGGGCTTGGAAACACCCGCACCAGGCGGACGGCACCGTTACCTACACCCAAATGGAGGGCGGCGTGGTCTTTGACGACGTGGACTTCGGCTATGATGAAAAGAAGATGGTTCTCCACAACATCAGCCTTTGGGCAAAGCCGGGTCAGAAAATTGCGTTTGTCGGCGCAACCGGCGCGGGCAAGACCACGATTACAAACCTGATTAACCGGTTTTACGACATTGCGGACGGTAAAATCCGCTATGACGGGATTAACATCAACAAAATTAAAAAAGCCGATTTGCGCCACTCGTTAGGCATGGTGCTCCAGGAAACCCACCTGTTCACCGGCACGGTAATGGACAATATCCGTTACGGCAAGCTGGACGCAACCGACGAAGAATGCATCGCGGCGGCGAAACTCGCCAACGCCGACAGCTTTATCCGCCGGCTTCCCGACGGCTACAACACGATGCTCGGCGGCGACGGCGGGAACCTTTCTCAAGGTCAGCGCCAGCTTTTGGCGATTGCCCGCGCGGCGGTTGCCGACCCGCCCGTATTGATTTTGGATGAAGCAACGTCTTCGATTGATACGCGTACGGAAAAACTCGTGCAGGACGGCATGGACGCGCTGATGAAAGGTCGCACGACATTTGTCATTGCGCACAGACTTTCGACCGTTCGCAACGCCGACTGCATTATGGTTCTTGAGCAGGGCCGCATCATTGAGCGCGGCACACACGACGAACTGATTGAAAAGAAAGGCAAATATTATCAGCTGTACACCGGCAATTTTGCCGACGCAACGGCGTAATTTTGCAAAACGTTTTGCTCGCAGGTTGCGAAGCTTTTGAAACATAAAATCCCCTGAAAACGGGCAAAACAAAGCCGAAAATACAAAATGCATTTTCGGGAACAGAAAACGAACACGCCCCGGCACAATGTGCCGAGGCGTTTTATGATTTCTTTTTTAATTAAAACAATTCGTCAAGCAAAATGTAATAGCGCAGTTTTTCCGGGTCTTTTTCTACGCCCAGTTTTTCAAACAGCGCGTCGGGTGAAAAGTCCACAATCTCCCCGTTTTCGGGGTCGTTCGTGTGATAGTTCCCCTTGCGGAAAAACTGAGGTGCGTTCACAATATCCACTCGCTTTCAGTTTTATAAACCTTGCAAACCCGACTTTGTTTTCTCAAATCACAAACGCAAAACGCTGTACGCGGCACGCTTCTTTTTTGCTTTACTCGTGGTGGTTTCCTTCTTTGTTGATGAATTACACAAATACGAGTTCAATTATAAAGCCCGCCGTTCAACAGAACGACGGGCCACTCTATGTCGTTCTATAGCCTGTCGCCATAAGGGAGCGACTTAATGTAATTCTCCATCCGCTGCCAATCAGGCTTACCGTCTGGTGTGGCAGGCAATTTTATTCGAATCTTTTTCGAATTGCCAACACGACATTGTCGTCCATAAGCCCACTTATAATTTTCACTTAAATTAATCACAGACGCGACGAATAAACCAATGTATGGAGTCATACAAAATTTAGGCTTGAATATATTCACGTCAGACGTAGCGCAAAAATCATCCGGCACATAAAAAGCTGTGCATCCAATTTTACCAGTAACAATGCAATTACCTGAGAAATCGGGCTTCAGGCTGATATTCTGCGCTATACCGTTGTTTTCATTAGTAGCTGAATAGTAAGGGGTATTACCCTCCTCATATTCATCAGGGTAATGATACTTTCCAGGCACAATATCAAAGTAATCAGCTAATAAAAACTCTCTCCAATCTTCTGTATTAAGCCTAAATCCATTTCCAACAGCGTTGGCCGAAGTCAATGCTTTGCTATGCAGCGAATCAATATACGACTCCATCCACTGCCAATCGGGCTTGCCATCTGGTGTGGCCGGGAGCTTAATCTGTGTATCGCGAAGATGCGTTTTCCATTTGCGTCCGAACGAATACTTAAATCGTTCCTTGCACAGAACAGTGGCAACAAACAATCCAGTCTTTTCATTCAGCCAATCGGCATAGCCGAGAACCAAATCCGTTGTCGCAATAAACGGTCTATCCATGTAATTTGCGTAGCCCACAGAGCCAGCACCATTGCAAATAAAGACGATGCAATTACCATCCTGAAGCATGGACTCGTTAACGGCACATTTGCGCATTATGCCGTTATCCGACTTCTTCGCCCCCAAATAGAAACATTCCTCACCGTCATCAAGTAACGTATCGTGACCCTTGCCTGTTTCAAACTTGTCGAACAGGTCTTCAATCACGAACCATTTCCACGTGCTCGTATCAATCTTCATACACTACCCCCGTTCTTACCAGATAAGCGAGATAGTCATTGACCGTCTGCTGGAAATCGTCCTGCGTAAGCGTCGTATAGTCGGTCTCCATGTACGCCTCGCACAGCCACTCGTCATCACCAGTGACCATCTGACGCGCGCTGAATCCAGGAATGACATCGCGATTCTTGTATGTATCAAGCCACTTCTTCTGAATGGCCGACCACAGGCTTTTGCCGTTCTCGTCCATCTGCTCGACGCGCCCAAGATTCTTGCGCTTCTTGAAACCGTCGTCTTTGCAGTAGGCGAAGAACGTCTCGCGATTAGCCGACTTATGCGGCGTGCCCACGTCAAAGACCATACAACATGCGCAAACACTCGCACCTGGATAGAACACGTCATCAGGCAGCGAGAAAACTGCATCCAGCGTGTTGTTCTTGAGAATCGCGCCCTTCATTTGCTTCATCAGCGTGCTGTTACCGATAGCGCAGGCCATGGGGAGCAGCACAGCGAGCTTGCCCTGCATATCGTGCTCGTTCATCTGGTCGAGAATGAACTTGACGAAATACAGTCCCTTCGACGGGTCCTGCTTGCTCTTCCCCCATGTTTTGGAGAACTCCTTCGGAACCTGCTTCGCCATGGCGTTGTAGGGCGGGTTCATGAGCACGACGTTAAACTTCACGCCATCGGCGATGAAACGAGGCACCTCATCGAAGCAGCTGCCCTGCACGATGTTCGAATTGCCATCGCTGTGAATCAGCATGTTCGTTGTTGCAAGCCCGTAGACAAGCTCGTCATACTCGACGCCGTAAATGTGATACTTCTTGACCTCATCCTCTTCGGCCTGCGTATGACAATCGGCAAGCGCCTGCGTCATCGCTCGAACGAGGAACGAGCCGCTACCACATGCCATATCAAGAACGACTGAGTTCTTGTTCACATTGCAAATCTTGGCCATGAAATCCGTGATATGGTCAGGCGTAAAAGCCTGGTTCTTATCGGACTTTCCAACGTACTTGTTGAACGTGATGAAGAACAGGTTGAGCAAGTCCTGCCCGGCCGTGCTCTTGTCGTTAATGAACGGGAAAATCCGGGTCTTGATAAAGTCAAGAATCACGCAAAGACTCTCGCTGTCCATATCACGGACATCCTGGCTTTTAAGAACCCGCTTATCAATTAGCGTCAGCTTCTCGGCCTTCTTCAAAGAACCTTCGAGCAGGTCTTCCAGGATAGTTCGAATCCCGCCGATAATCTGGGCGGTCTTCATCTTCCTGTCGTAAATAAGCCCGTTCTTAATAGCCAAAAGGCACGTACCGACGAACTGCGAACGCAGCTTCTCACCGACACCATGACGGTGCAGCAACTCGTTGAGCTGATACGTGTTACGCATCACCTCTTCCTTGTTGTTCATGTGCTTTGCATCAAACATTGCCACATATTCCGGCATCGTGCGGATAGCCTCTTCGCTTGCGAGCTTTCGGTCGTCCTCGACCTCCGACTTCCAGACCGTTATACGGTCATCCGTCGTGTTCGCAACCATCGCGATAACCTTGTTGCCCGTAAGCCGCTTCTCATATTCGACGTAAGCGGCGATCTGCTCCTCAACCGTCGGCCACTTGTCAGCGTCGTTCTTCGTCTCGATGAGCAGAGAAACGCCGTTCATCTCGAAACGGATGTCAAGGAACTGCCAGGACCCTTTGCCACCCTTCTTCTTGATAGGGTCGAAATCGAGACCTTTTTCCTTGAAGGCTTTCAGATAGCTGAACTCGCCGTTTTCAATATTCGACGTGTGATACTCGCGCCCAACCGCGTCGATTATTTCAATTCGCTCCACTACTCATCCACCTCCTGCATATGCTCCGCGACCCACTCATGGATGATTGCGGCAATCGTCGTCTCGCGCTCCGCCGCCATCATCTTCAGCGCCTTCTTGTCGCTCACCGTGAGCGACAGCGAGAGCGTGGTGCGCTTCTCGTCCTCGGCGGGCGCAGCGTCCGCCGAAACCGTTGTCTGCTTCGCAGCCGCCGGTTCAGAAACCGTCTGCTCTATCTTCTTCTGCTCGGCCTCGCGGTCGGCAGCATACTTCTCGAACATGTTCGCCAT
>LBJMR02800__coassemble_304_pt1 | contig 42977 bp, 43 predicted proteins | sample LBJMR02800__metabat2_low_PE_050 | metagenome-assembled genome bin LBJMR02800 | reverse complement strand
GCGCTTGAATGGCATTCAAGAGGTCAGCGGTTCGATCCCGCTTATCTCCACCAACGACAAAAAGGACAGAGAACGTTCGGTTCTCTGTCCTTTTTTGTATATGAAAAATTTATATAAATAACATTCCAAAGCAAGGGGGATACAGCCGGGTTCATTGTTCAATCGGTATCGCAATGGTGAGCGAAAACTGTTTGTTTTCGGTGTCATAGCTCCACTGCAATTCGCCGTTATAGTTATTGACAGCTTTCTGAATGCTTTTAAAGCCGAAACCGTGGGTGTCCTGATTGGCTTTGGTGGTCAGCAGTCGCCCGTTTTTAGTGTTCGGCGGCCGGTCGCAGCTGTTGGCGATTTTAATAATGTGGTAAGCGTGCAGGCTGTTGGAAATTTCCACTCGGATATATTTTTCCAAAGACTGCTCGGCGGCTTCCACGGCGTTATCCAATAGATTGTTGAACAGCGCGGAAATATCCGCTCCCTGGATAAAGCTCAGATTGTCCGACATAATGTCCGTTTCAAACCGGATGCCTTTTTCGCGGCAGATGTCGGTGTATTTGCCTAAAATCACGTCTAACAGTTTGTTTTTGGTTTTGCCGATTTGACTGAACTGTTCAACTTCGCCCAAAATCTCGTGAATATAACTTTTGATTTCCGGCGCGTCAGACATCGCTTCCAGCGTCATCATGTGCCGCTTGTAGTCGTGTGCCATGATTTTCATCGCTTCGTTTTTCTTTTCAAGCAAGGTTAAATATTGCAAGTCAATTTCATTCTTCTGATTGGTCATTTCCAGTTCAATCAGCTTTTGGCTGTTCTTTTCAGAGCGCTCATAAATTAAATAGATGACAATATTCACAAACAACAGCAAAACGGAAGCCATAAGGCACAGTGTGCTTTCCCCGGGAGACAGAACTTGACCGTTTGTAATAATTCGAATGGTTACAATTACAAAAACACTGCCGAGCGGCAAAATAGACAAAAGTGCCCATCTGCCCCACGATTTGGCATCGCTTTCTTTGGAGGAAACTTTCACCAAGAAACGGCTGATGACAAAGTAAAATATTTTGCTGGAAATCACGCCGATTACATAGATGGTTTCGTTTTCTGTAAACGCATCGGTGGGCAGGTGCACGAAAAAGGCAATGGCATATACCGCTATAACTTCCGAAATCAATTGCGTGATGCCCAAAGCAATCGCGTGGAAAAAGGAAGATTTGAATGTGCTTTTAAAGCAAAGAAAAAGCAATAAAAGGTTGCACAACACCGTGAGCAGGATGTTGACAATTTCTTGGTTGATGACATAGCCGTAGACAATCATCAACCCGCCGTAAAGCAAAAACGAAATAATCCAAGCTCGTTTGCCGCGGGTTTCGTAAATGGATTTGGCATAGGAAAAAACAATCAGCCACTCCGAAAAATACATGAAAATTAAAAATAACGTGTTGGGCAAAAAATCACCTCCGCTCTAAAACATAAAAGAATGCGCGCTTGATTTCGGCTTGGTTCTTGGCGGAGATGGGAATTCTGTAAAGATTCAGAATTTCGCCCTTTAGGTCTTTTTTGGCCAAAACAAGTTGGGTCCGTGTGTGCTGAATGGAATAGTCTAAATTCGCAATAAAGCTTGCGTGCGGCGCAACAAACGAAATGCCGTTGAGCCGGTTTTTCCAGTAAGAAATTTTTTCGTTGGAACAAAAAATACCGTTTACGGTTACAATTTTCGTGCGCCGGTTTTCAATTTCCAAAAATATAATATCGTTGGTATATACGCGGACATTGTCGCCGCTTATGACGTCATAAAAGACAATTAAATCGTTTTTCAAAAGCTCGGTGGCGTCATCCAAAGCTTTATAAAGCCGCAAAACATCCAAAGGCTTCGGAAGAAATCGAAACGCGTGAATCGAAAAAGCATCATCGAGATATCCGTCGTATGCGGTAATCACAATGGTGATACAATGCGGATTTTTCTTTTGCAGCGCTTTGCCGGTGTCAATGCCGTTGATTTCGCCCATTTCCACATCTAAAAAGACCAAATCAAACAAAAGGTCGTGCCCAAGCAACGCCTCCCCGGAATCAAATGAAATAATGTTCAAAGGAACGCTGCGCTCGTCAAAATAAGTCCGTAAATTCTTTTCTAAAAAATTGCGGAAAACCGAATCGTCATCGCAAATCGCAATGTTCATATACACCCCTCCCAAATCTTGTTTTCCGTTCTTTTATATAGGTAATATAGCATACAAAATCTGTTTTGTAAAACCGAATACACCGCTATTTTTCGGCAAGCGTTTTTACAAACGCCAGAACAAGCGCCAACTCGTTTTCCGACAGCAGTTTTAAATATTCGGTAATTTGTGCCGTGGCCTTTTCGTCGGTTTCATTGCCGCGGTCAATCCCCAGTAAAAAATAATCCGGCGTTTTGCCGAGCGCAATGCAAAGCTCGACAAATTTATCTAAGCGTGTGGCGTTTGCGCCGGACTCTAATCTTGAAAGTTGCTTGTCGGAAATGTCGCATTTTGAGGCGATTGCGTCAGCCATTTGTTTTTGTGTCAGACCGCGGGAAAGACGTTGCTTTTTTAATCGAAACCCGATTTGCCGAAGAAAATTGTCATAATTCATCACATTCACCTCGCTATAACTTTATCACAAATTAAGCACAAGTACACGCATAATTTAGGAAAAATCCAAAAAAATGAGAATTGTTGACAAAATCTGCGAAAAATCCAAAAAAACATAGAATTTTGCGCCTTTTGTCGTATTTTTATTCAAGTTTGCAAAAGGCGTTGTTCCGAGAAAAAAAGCGCGCTACAATGCAGGTGAAATTTTAAAGAAAGGAGAGATTTTTCATGAAATCTCAGAAAAAATTTCAGGCGAGACTTGCGGCAGCAGCTAAGGCGGTTGCGGAACAGTCCATTAAATTGGATGCAAACAGCACGAGCTGCATGATTTTCTATCAGCCGAAAGCACCTGCTGCGCTCAAGAAGTTCAGCAAGGTGGAGCATGCTGAGTAAGCTTTCCGAAAAGCTTGCCGGCAAAATGCTGCGAAACGGCAGCATTTCCGAAGACGAGCAAGAATTATATGTCTATGGACTTTTTATGTTACTGTCCAGTTTGATGTATTTAATTCTTGCTTGTTTTCTCGGGGCGGTTTTGGGGTGTTTTTTTGAAAGCCTTGTGTTTTTCGTTGTCTTTCAGTTTTTAAGGCGCTATGCCGGCGGCTATCACGCGGCGACGGAAGCGCGATGTGAGATTTTGTCGGCGCTTTCCATTTTCGCTTGCTTAATCGGCATTCGGTTTTCCAAAACTTATGATTTTCAAACGGTGTTGCTTTTCCTTTCTTTGGCATCTGCCGTTTTTATCTGTATTTTTTGCCCGCTCGACACACCCGAAAAGCCTTTGTCAAAAAAAGAGCGTTGTTATTTTCGAAAAATTACATGGCTGATTTCGGCGCTGCATGTCGCCGCTGCTTTGGCGGCATTCTTTCTTAGTTGGTCTTTTTTGTTCGCGCCGTGTTGCTCCAGCCTGATTTTAGAGGGTATTCTTCTTTTGGCGGGGGAAATCAAAAAACTTCTCGGCACACGAAAAATCAAATCTTCTTAAAAAAAAGAACAGAGAACTTTGCGTTCTCTGTTCTTTTTTTTTGACAAAACTTTTTTCTGTAAGTCCTTTATTCTTCCCGTGCCTTTTGCAAGTCCGCCTGCATGGTTTCAAGCGCGCGTTTGGAAAGGCGATAGCCGAACGCCAACAGCAACAGCATGCAAAGCAAAATAATTGCCGGAACAAGCGTTGCCGTGCCGTAAAGCTTTTCGATGACTTCCGGTGCCTGCACCGCCTTGGTGCCGTCATAACCGATAGCGCCGAGCAGAGCCGGAACACCCGCGCCGGCGGCGGTCTGACCTAATTTGCGCATAAAGGAATAGAACGAATAAGACGTGCTTTCTTCACGCCGGCCGGAGAGCAGCTCGTGATAGTCGATAACGTCCATGACCATCGCCCAAACTTCGAGCACGAGGAACGTCTGCCCCGCGCCGGAGAAGAACACAAGCACCAAGAAAAGATAGGGACTTTGCGAAAGTGACGTAAAGCCGATAAGATACATCAAGATATTGACCACGGTTGCAAAGGCAATACCGACCGTGCAGATTTCCTTTTTGCCGAAGCGGCGGACAAGCTTGCCCATCACCGGCAGGAACATCGCCATCGGCAAATAGGTGCAGACGGTCACAATGCTGTAAAGGCCGGGTTGTTCATAATAGTTTTTAAACAGATAGTTGTAGACGGTTTGGGTATACATCTGGAAGCAGATTAAAAGCATCGAAACGCCGCAAAGCGCCAAAAACGGCTTGTTTTTGAGAAGCATTTTCATGCTGCGCAACAGGTTGTAACGGCTTTCCTGCTGCTTTTGCGAAATGGTGACGCGCTCTTTGGTCAGTTTAAAATGAATTGCAAAGCAAATGACCGTCAAAACCGAAAGACAGCCGACAGCCAGCGAAAGCTTGTTGCCATCGAGCACCTTTGCGGTCGTGCCGTCCGCGGTTACCACGGTGGAATAGACAAGCAGCGGCATCAAAATTTGCGCGGGCAGTCCGCCGATGCCAGCGCCCACAGAACGCCACATCGAAAGCGAACTGCGCTCAATCCCGTCGTCGGTAATCACAGACGCCAAAGAGCCGTAAGGGATATTGACGCCGGTGTACATCATGCCATAGAAAATATAGGTGACATAGGCAAAAATCAAATATTGCGTCGTGGAAAGTCCCGGGATTTTCAAGAACATCAAAAACGCGCCTATAGCAAGCGGAATGGATGCGCCGAAAATATACGGCCGGAACCGCCCGTATCGCGTGGGCTTGCGCGAGTCAATAAACGCGCCCCACATCGGGTCGTTGACGGCGTCCCAAATCCGCGCGATGAGCATCAATACGGTGATGCTCGCGGTGGAAATGCCGAGAATGTCGGTGTAAAACATCGTGAGGAACGAGGAGACCAGCGAAAAGGTGAGAATCCCGCCCAAGTCCCCGAGGGCATAGCCGATTTTATCAACCGCCCGAATGCCGTGTGTCTGTTGGATATTTGCCATTGCCTTGCTCCTTTCAGTCTTATCCTTCGGATTTTATCTTGAAAATCCGATTGTCGCCGTTCCAAAGCCGAACGGTGGGATTTATCGGTATTTCGCCTGTGTTTTGATATTGCACCGTAACGCTGTCTTTTGTGCAGTCCACCGTAAAATGCAGGCGCACGCAACGGTTTTCAAGATAGCCGTAGCTCTCGCCGTCATCGTCAAAAAAGTCACTTTCAAATGTGCCCTCTCTTAAAGGATAAACCGTAAACACGAGTTGTTCTTTCATGCCGAAATGATAGGGCGCTTCGTCGGTGGGGAACACACTCCCCGCGCGGACGAAATACGGCATCGGCGCGTCGGGCGGTAGGTTGAGTTCTACTGTCTGCCCGCCGGAATACAGTTTGCCGAAAAGATACCAGTCGTCGCCTTTCGGCAGATAGACCGAAGCGGACGTTTTCCCTTCGTCAAATACAAACGCGGCTAAAATATCACGGCCGACCAGCATACAGTCTTCGTGATTTTTTGCTTCTTCATCGTCATAATACAAAAACAGCGGCGCGTTTATCGGTTCTTCGTTTTCCACCGCGCGGTAAGCGCAGTTGTAAAGATAGGGGATAAGCTGTTTTCGCTGTGCGAACAGGTTTCGGACGCTGTCTAAAATATCGGGATAGCTCCACGGCATTGTCGCCGAGCCGTCGCTGTTCCAGGAATGAATGGTAAACCGCGGCTCGAAAATCCCGTGCTGTAACCAGCGAAGCAAAAGCTCGCGTGAGGGCATTTCGCCGTGGAATCCGCCGAGGTCGTGCCCGTAAAAATACAGCCCCGACAAAGACATTGTAAGCCCGATATAGTGACAATAGCGCAAATCGTGAAAGCTCGTGCGGTTGTCGCCCGACCAGGTTTGCGCTTTTCTTCGCATGCCGATGCCGCCGCTTCTGGTCGAAAGGAACGGGCGAAGCGCCGGGTTTTGCGCGGTCTGCGCTTCAAAAGAGGCTTCGACCATTAAATAGGTGAGCGTCGGGCGCAAAAGCGAAGCGGGGATTTTTCCGCCGCCGAACCCTTGCGCGAGCGCGTCGCAGTCGCGAATGTCAAATTCGTTGTTATCGTTCCAAGTTGCCTGAATGCCGAAATCCAAAAGCGTCTCTTTGACCTGTTTTTTCCAAAACGCAAACGCTTTGGGGTTCGTGAAATCCAAATAACTGCCCAGTCCGTCCCAAAACTCGGTGACGAACGGCGAGCCGTCCGGATTTTTGATAAACCAGCCGTTTTTGGCGATGGTTTCATACAGCGGGTGGCTGTCTAAAAACGCGGGCTTGATATTCGGAATCATGCGAATGCCTTTCTTTGCGAATTGCTCCAAAAAACCTTTGGGGTCGGGGAATTTGTCGCGGTTCCAGTGAAAAACATAGCGCTGTTTCCCAATCGAAGTGTAGCCGGACGAAAGGTAAAACCCCTTGCACGTAAGGTCGCAGAACTGCAGCTTTTCTAAAAATCCGTCCATTTCTTCTTGGGCGTTTTCGGCGTCGGTGTAAGCCATCGTGCTGCCGCAGTAGTCAAAGCTCCACTTCGGCGGGAACGCCTGTTTTCCGCAAAGGTGCCCGAACTGCCGAAGCACCGAAAGCTTCGTGCCGAAAAATACGTAATAAACAAGGCAGTCCTCTTCGGTTTTACAATATTTATAGGGCGGGTAATAGTTGTTGATTTCTTTCCCGAGGTCTATGTAAGCCGTCGCGCTCGTGTCGTAAAAAAGACCGTAACAGCCCGTTTCGTTTTCACAAATATAAAACGGAATGTGCTTATAAAGCGGGTCACTTTCGGCGGCGTCATAGCCCATGCAGTCCGCCGTTTCTATTCGGAACGCCCGACCGGCTTTGTCGAGTTTGCCGCCCTTGTCGCCGAGGCCGTAAATGTGTTCGTTTTGTGCGCGAGTGACGTAATGATACGCCCCTTTGCCGAATTCACCCTCGAAATTATAAGCGAGCGGCGCACGGTCGGAAAACAGAAGTTTTCCGTCTTGGAAATAAGACAAAAGGAAATTGTCTAAACAAAGGCGGATTTCCACGCCGCAGGGCAGAAGAAAGCGCTCCGCCGCATCTTCTTCGGAGACTTCCGGCGTGCAAAGCGAAAAACCGTCTAAAGAAAGCCGGTCGCGGCCGGTCACGGGGCATTCGTTTTGCGGCGCAATGTTAAACGTTGGCAAAAGGCGGGGGTTTTCGCGGAATACCGCGACGCGCAGGCAGCTGTCACTCACGAAATCCAACCGCGCGGTTGTTGCCCCGCTTTTATAAACGCGGCAGGTTTTTGTCTGTTCGGTTTTTTCAAAAATATGCTTAAATTTTCCCATTATTCCCACCCGAGGCCTCGAAAAGTTTGCTTAAAGTTTTTTGCGGTTTCCCACGGCGCGCAGTGCGTGTTTTCACAAAAGCGCATCGGTGCTTTTCCGCCCGGCGACCAGTGCGGAATTTTGCTGCAATTCGGGTCGCCGTTTTCGGCAAACGCGCAAAACGAAGCGGAAAGCGCGTCGGAAATTTGATAGTCGATTTCCGAAAACGGCCGCCAGCTGAACCCGAGCGTCGAAAAGGCATAAAGCAAATCCGCCGAATGCCACGCGCCGCGGTCGTCGCCGGGAAGCTGCCGTGTGAAGTTGTAAACAAAGCAGGGGCTTTGGTTGTGCTTCTTTGCAAGCTTCGCCCATTTGACGGTGTTTTTTTGCAGGACAATCGGAATCATATCCTGGGAAGTCACGCCGAGAATATACGGCATATCCGGCACGCGTTTGCTCGAAAAGCTTTCTTTTGTCAAAAGCGCGCCGTCATACACGGGGAACGTGTAGGGCATATTGAATTTCATTGCTCGGCACGCCGCAAGCCACGCGTAATAAAGCGCCTTTGGGTCGAGTGTCCGCAGTTCGTCGGCGGTTTTCACGCCGGCGTTTTCCAAAACCGAGGTCCAGAAAGGCAGCGTTTTTTCCGGCGTTTTCGGTTTTAACAAAAACCGCTGTAATCCGGCGCCGCTTAAAAGGATTGCGCCGGCAATTAAATCTTTGCACAAGGGGCTGGAAACCAAAATATCCACACTCATCGCCCCGGCGCTTTGCCCCATCAGCGTGATTTTTTGCGGGTTGCCGCCGAACGCCGCAATGTTCGCTTTGACCCATTGTATCGCCGTGAGCTGGTCAAAAAGCCCGTAGTTTCCGCAAACGCCGTCTCGGTCGGTCAAATCCGGGTGCGCGCAAAAGCCGTAAGGCCCGAGACGATAGTTCATCGCGACCAAAATCACACCGTTTTCGGCAAAATGCGCGCCGCTGATGTGCCCTTCGTTAGAGCTTCCGCCGGTAAAACTCCCGCCGTGGATATAAACGACCACCGGGCAGTTTTCGGCGTTTTTCGGCGCCCAAATGTTTAAGAAAAAGCAGTCTTCGCTGTATGTAAACGAAAGTCCTTTTCGGAATTCTTTGTGGTAAAACGCGTTGACTTTGGCGTCGTCCTCAAACGCGCGGTGCTGGTAACAGCAGTCTGAAAAAGTTGTCGCGTCATAAACGCCTTCGAAGTTTCTAATCGGCGTCGGGTATTGGAATCGCCCGGCGTGCGCATAGCGAATCGAGCGAAATTCCAAATACCGCTCGGTTTCGATGCCCCTCACCGCCCCGCAGGGGGTGACTTTTTCCACATATTGCAAAGAAAGCACCTCTTTTCAAGTCTTTCAAGAACTTTTCCGCCCGCGCCGCAAAACAAGCGAAAAATAGAAATTTTATACAAATTTAATCCGATTTTTTACAATTTATACAACAATTATAACATAATCCTTGCACATGTAAATAAACAATTCAGGCTTGGAATGTACAAAAAAATAACAGCCGGATGCCAATCCGGCTGTCTTAAAAATATTTTTATGAGCGGAAAAGAGAGAAAAAGGCTTTAATACATTTTGAACGTTTCCTTGCATAGAACTCCTCATGTCCAAAAGGCTTTGAGCCACTCTGCAAGCGTCAGTTGGCTATCTGTTTTCTGCTTCCCAAGTATTCCAAAGCTGTTCTTGTTCGGGGACGGGGGTTTCCGTATATGTTTCCAAAAGCATCGTCATATATTTGATATGAAACACCCGTTCGCGGTATTGTTCAATGGTTGCAATCAGCGCGCTCGGCACATACTGCGTGCCGAGATTGACGCCGTTTTCGGAAAGCAGGGTGCGGTCGAGGTTTCCGTTTTTCTCGACATTCTGTTTCCAAAGCTGTTTGCGCCGCGTCAAATTCTGCGCTTTGCGCTGTGGACAAATACCGCTTGAAATTTGCAACAGCATGGGCAAGCTCCGCCTGCCAAAGCTGAAGGCAGTCGTCAAAAAACATCTGTTGCTCGCGTGTGCCGCCAAGATTTTTGGCTTGCATGTCTTTCTGTATTTCGGCATCCAGCGGGTTCGCTTTCATCGCGGCGTCAAAGTCGCCGGCTTCATTTCCGTTATACACTTCATAAACCGCATAAGTTTGTATGGGGAAAAAGGACGCATCCGCCTGTGCACCGTCACCGGCTGCGACCGCCTCTGACGTTGTCGGCACGCTCGTGCCGGTCGAGTTCTGTTCCTGCGTGCCGCAGGCGCAAAGAAGAAGCGCCAAAAGGGCAGCTGAAACGATACAACACAGCTTTTTCATGTCTTTTCCTCCTGAAGTGGGATAAAGTCTCCCGAAGAACGCTCGTCCGCCGCAAAATACAAAAATGCCGCCGAACGACAAGAGAGACGTTCGGCGGCGCTGGCACGTTGCATTTTTTTGATTCAATTTTCCCCAATTCTCCGCAAACCCTCTCTATAAGGCAGAATAGCATATATAGGAGTGTGCTGTCAAGAAAAACAGACATATGGGGAACTGCAAAATAAAATTGCGGCTGTTTTCCTAAAATCAACCCTGTTTTTTGCCGATTTCTATTGTCAAGCGGCCGGGGGTATGCTACTATAAACCCAAGGGAAAAAAGAAAAAGCAAAGGGGAAAAGTTATGGATTTTAAATCGGATAAGTTTATGTATTTTCTCGGCGCGCTGGTCGTGGTTTTCGTGGTCGCGCAGTCGGTCTTTTTTTTAGTGCGCGCGTGGAAGCGCGGCAAAGCGCTCGGGCTTTCGACCGACGCGCTGAAAAAGACGGTGAGTTCGAGTGCGCTGTTCACCGTTGCGCCCGCGCTCGCCATTTTGGCAACCGTGCTGACGCTTTCGGGGGCGCTTGGAATGGTGCTTCCGTGGATTCGCCTGACGGTTATCGGCGCGATTACTTACGAAGTGCCGGCCGCCGAAGCGGCGATTGAAGCGTTCGGCAGTACCGCGGGGCTTTCCCAAGAGGTTACGGACCCGACGGTTTTTGCGACGATTGCGTGGGTCATGACCCTCGGCAGCATTATGCCGCTTATCTTAGTTCCCTTTATTCTCAAGAAAATTCAAAAAGGGCTCGGCAAGGTTGCGGCGAAAAACGGGAAATGGGCAGACGTCATGTCCGCCGCGGCGTTTATCGGTCTTATCTCCGCGTTTATCGGCCGGGCGGTTGCCGGCTCCGGCGACAAAGTGGTCATCGGCGACGGCGCGGGCGTGATGTCCATAGCCGCGCTGCTTTCCTCGATGCTTTTCATGTTTATTTTGCAAAAGCTTGCCGACCGTTTCAATTTGAAGTGGTTGCAGCCGTTCGCCATGCCGTTTAGTATGATTCTTGCCATGGTGGTTGTTATGATTTTGGCGCAGGTTCTGCCGCACGACATTGCCGTGTTGGAATGGCGCGGTTAAAAGGAGGGCGAAACGATGAAAAACAGAGATTATGCCGCAAGCGTACATTTTTACGGGATTATTTGGGATATTACGGCGCTGCTGCTGTTTATATTGGTGCCGGTCGCAATTTGTGTGCACCTCGGCGTTTGGCCCCAAGGCAGCTACGTTTTGAAAGGCCTTTTGCCGGTCGCTATGCTGTTTTATCCGACTTCGGTTATTGAAGTGTTTACCTACACACCCCTGCTCGGTGCGGGCGGCACCTATTTGAGCTTTGTCACGGGCAATATCACGAACTTAAAACTGCCGTGCGGACTCAACGCCATGGAAAACGCTGGCGTCCGCGCCAACAGCGAAGAGGGCGAAGTCATTTCCACAATTGCGATTGCGACTTCCTCGATTGTCACGACCATCATTATCGCCGTCGGCGTTGTGGCGTTCAGCCCGGTTTTGCCTTATTTGACCGATGAAAATTCGATATTCGCCCCGGCGTTTAACCAGGTCGTGCCCGCGCTGTTCGGTGCGCTCGGCATCAGCTATTTTATGAAACATTGGAAGATTTCCATTGTGCCGGTCGCCGCAATCATTTTGATTTTGCTCGTGAACGGCGAGATTGCCTCCGGCGTGCTGATTCCCGTGGGCGTGGTTATTTCGCTTGTGAGCGCGCACTTAATGTTCAAAAAAGGCCTCCTTGATGATAAGACGGAAAAAGCCGAAAAGAGTGAAAAAGCCGAATGAATTGAATTACAAAAAAGCACCCGGCAGGCGTGAAGCTTGCCGGGTGTTGCTTTTATATCGCTTTTTAAAATGTAATTTCGCCGAAAGTTGCGTTTGCAGCGCGCAATAAATCAGCAGGCGCAAGTTCCATTTGAAAGCCGATTTTTCCGCCGCTGACGACGATGGTTTCGAGGTTCTCAGCCGAAGCGTCAATGACCGTGCGAAATGCTTTTTTCATGCCGATCGGGCTGCACCCGCCTCGGATATAGCCGGTGGTACGCTCCAAATCTTTGACGTGGAGCATTTCAACGCTTTTTTCCGAAACAGCAGCTGCCGCCGCTTTCAAGTCGAGTTCCGCTGCCACGGGAATGACAAACACATAAAAACTGCCGGATTTCCCTTTTGTCACCAGTGTTTTAAACACGCGGTTTTGGTCGACGCCGATTTTTCCCGCCACGCTGATGCCGTCAATTTCCCCGTCGGGGTCATAAGTGTGCATTTGGTAGGGGATTTTCTCGCGCTCTAAAATGCGCATGGCGTTGGTTTTCGGAATACTTTTGGACATAAAATCACCTGAATACGCAAAATTATCGAACACAAAGTAACACAATACCGGCCGGAAGTCAACCTCCGACCGGTAAATTTATTGTATGAAATTTTTTAAGCGTTATACAAATACACGCGCGCTTCATAGGGGCGCAGTGCGCAAATGGACGGCTTTGCCGGCGCGTCTTTGTAATTGCAGATTAAAAGTTTTCCGGCGGTTAAGCGGAACCCTGCCGGCGCGCGGAACGTGACCGTTTTCGGCGAGAACGAGCAAATCACAAGCGCCCGCTTGCCTTCATAATTGCGTTCATAAACGAACAGCTCTTCGCTCGATTTATAATGCTCTTCAAAATCGCCGTAAATGAGCACCGGGTTTTCCTTGCGCGTTTTTAACAGCTTACGGTAATAATTCAATACCGAATTTTTGTCTTTTTCTTGTGACGCGACATTGATTGTCTTGTAATTCGGATTGATTTTGAACCACGGCGTTTCCCCGTCGGTAAAGCCGGCGTTTTTCTTCGCCGACCACTGCACGGGCGTGCGGGCATTGTCGCGGGAAATCGCGTTTTCCGTTTCCAAAATCTTTTCGTCGGAAAAACCGAATTTTCGCAAAGTCCGGCAATCGTTTTGAATGGCGACGTCCACATAATCGTCCAAAGAATCCATGTGGATATTGGTCATGCCGATTTCCTGCCCCTGATAAATGAACGGCGTGCCGCTTTGGCAGATATACATCGTCGCGAGCATTTTCGCGCTTTCATCGTGAAATTCCTTGTCGTTGCCGTAACGGCTGACAATGCGCGGCTGGTCGTGGTTTTCAATGTAGAGGGCGTTCCAGCCTTTGCGGTACAGCTTTTTCTGCCAGTCGTTGTAAACCTTTTTAAGCCTTGTCAGCTTGAATTTGCGGCGAATGCAGTTCATGCCGATGCAGTCGACGTTCATGTGCTGGAAGTGGAACATCATATTAAGGACCTGGTTTTTGCCCTCTTCGACATATTCGAGCGCGCGCTCCGGCGTCATCATCGGCGCTTCGCCCACGGTGAACGCGTCATATTTTTTCAAAACATCGTTTTGAAATTCCGTGAGGTATTCTAAAAGGTGCGGACCCTTGCGGTAGTGCTCAATGCCGGTCGCGGCGGGCAGGGGGAAGCCGTCGGGTAACCCTTCGGCTTTGGAAATAAAGGTGATGACGTCTTCGCGGAAGCCGTCCACGCCCATCGAGAGCCAAAACTCCATAATGCCCTTGACCTCTTCGCGCACTTTCGGGTTGTCCATATTTAAGTCGGGCTGCTTTTTGGCGAACAAATGCAGATAATATTCGCCGAGGGTTTCGTCATATTCCCAAGCCTTCCCCTCAAACAGCGAAAGCCAGTTGTTCGGCGGCTTTTTGCCGTCCTTGCCTTTGCCCTTGCGCCAGAAATAATAGTCGTGATATGGGTTGTCGTCGCCCTTTTTGCTTTCCTTAAACCACTCGTGCTCGTCGGAGGTGTGGTTGACGACCAAATCCATAATGACCTTTAACCCGCGTTCGTGCGCGCCGTCGAGCACCTGTTTAAAGACCTCCAGCGTGCCGTAATCGCTGCAAATGTCGCGGTAGTCGGCAATGTCATAGCCGAAGTCCGCCTGCGGGGAGGGGTAAAGCGGCGAAAACCAAATCGCGTCCACGCCGAGACTTTTAATATAGTCCAGTTTTTCCAAAACGCCCCAAAGGTCGCCGATGCCGTCCCCGTTGCCGTCCTTAAACGACCGGGGCCAGATTTGATAAACTGCTGCTTCTTTATACCACTCGTTTACCATAGTCTGCACTCCTTTTCAGATTCCTATTATAATTGGTATCATATCATATTCCTTTAGGCAAAACAATCAAAAATCAAGAAAACGCCGAGATTTTTTTGTGAAATTAAATCCCGCAAAATATTTGAATGGAAAAAATGCACGAATTCCGCGAAAAAAGGGCTTGTTTGTTTTCACAAAATGCTGTTGTTATTTTGCGGAAAAGTGCTATAATTATCAGTTGTTGAAGACAGTAAAACTTGTGTGTCACGGGAGGCTTTCAAATGGAAAATGCGCTGCATATGATTGTGGAAACCGACAAGGCTTCGCGCCGAAAAGTGGAAGAGGCCTATGCGCGGCGGGAAAAACTTTCCGAAGAGCTTACGGCGAAAAAACAGGAAATTGACGCGCAAAATGAAGAACAGGCAAAAAAGGTTTTGGCGCAAAAACGCGAAGACGCCGCGAAAAAGCTGGAAAGCGCAAAGACAGAACGCGCCGAAAAAGATGAGCGTATCCGCGCGCAGTTAAATCAGATTTACGAAAGCAAACACGAGGCGTGGGAAACCGAAATTTTCAACGCCGTTGTGGGAGAGAGCGAACAGGCGTAAGCCTTTTCCTTTATATACTATAAAATTTTCGGGAAAGGAGCATGGTTGTGTCTAAGATAGCGGCATATTCTGCAAACGCATTGCTTGCCAAGGCGCGCGCAATGTACGGGGACATTTTGACTTCGGAAGATTACGCGGAACTGGCAAACTGCCGAAGCACCCAGGAATTTTTGAATTATCTGAAAAACCGCACGGCTTATGAAATGGTGCTCAAAGACCTGCCGAACGTGCAAATGAGCCGCGCGCGGCTGGAAGCCATGCTTATGAAATACCGGCAAATGCGCATTGCGTCGCTTGCCGCCAACGAAAAAGCCCTCGGCGGGCATCTTTATAAAATCATGCTGCTGCAATATGACATGAACGTGCTTTTGCAGTGCGCCGAAAATTTGGGAACTTCCAATTTCGGTGAATACTTGGGATTTGCGCCGGACTTTTTCAAAAACAACTGCCAGCTTCCGGTTGCGAAACTCGAAGCGGCAAAGGATTTTGACGATTTATACGCCGCGCTTGCCGACACGCCTTACGGGCGGCTGCTCGACGCTTTCAAAACCGGAAAGCTGAAGTTCGGTGTGCGCGTTCTGCTTCCGCTTTTGCACGACTACGTCGCCGGGCAGACCGAGCAGATTATTAAAAAAGATTACCCCGAGAAAGAACAGGAAGCGCTTTTAGACATCATTCGTATGCGCTCCGATATGACAACGATTGAAGGGCTTTACCGGCTGAAAAAATATTTTCCGCAGGTGCACCCCAAAGAATCCGCGTTTCTTATAAGCCACGTAACGGCATTGAGCGAAAAAGAGCTCGACGCGCTGCTTGCGGCGGAAAATACCGAAGAGCTGACCGCGCTGCTTCAAAAAACGCGCTACGGCAAGCTTTTGGATTTTTCTTCGGAAGAAATTATTGAGAAAAAAACACGTCGCGCGCTGCTTCGGCAGGACGAAAAGAATCTGCGCTTTTCAACTTACCCGCAGGTGACGCTGTTAAGCTATATCGGCATTTTAAATGTCGAAAACACCAACCTTACCCATATTTCCGAAGGCATCGGCTACAAAGAGACACCGGAAGAAATTTTGAAATATCTGATTGTGCAGGACAATTAAGTTTTTTTGAAAGCGGCGTTTACCGCTTAAAGATTTGAACGATATAGAAAAGGAGACGGCAATGGCGGCTGCAAAAGTGCGGCTGATGAAAATCAGCGGCGATTTGGAACAATTGAATCCGTTGAGCGCAAAGTTGCTTTCGTGCGGCTGTTTTTACCCGGACGCCGTGGGCAAATATGTTTCCTCGACGATGGGCTTTTTGCCGTATACCCAAGACGAGCCTTACAGCGAAAAGCTGGAACGCCTGCAAACGGCGGCAAAAACTCTCGGGCTGACGCTCGAGAAAACCGGCGAGCCGGTTGCCGAAGGGACTTGGAGCGCGGACGACGAAGCGGCGCTTACGGCTTTGCATAAACAGGCTTCCGATTATACCGATGAAAAAGAAGCGCTCCACGGGCAAAAAGAGGTTTGCGAAGCGGGCTTGCAAAAATACGACCGCTTCAAAAACTTGGACTTGCCGTTAGACAGCCTTGCGGATTGCGCGTTTGTCAAAGCGCGTTTCGGGCACCTCCCGAAAGAGAGTTTGCCGAAGTTTCAAACGGTGTTTGACGACGACCCGTTCTTACAGTTTTACCCGTGTTCCGAAGACAAAACCGATTATTGGGGCGTGTATTTGGCGCCGGCGGATCGCGTCAATGAAATCGACGGCAAGTTTGCGTTTTTGATGTTTGACCCGGTTTCGGTGCCGGGCGCCGCCGGTACGGTGGCGCAAGTTATGGAGCAGTTGCACAAGAGTATGTCGATTTTGGACGAACAGCTCGCGGCGCTCGAAAAAGAGCGAACGGACTATTGCTCGAAAGAACAGGCGCGCGCAAACGCCGTTTACACAAAACTGCTTTTCCTGCGCGATGCGTTCCGGCTTCGGGCGCACGCCTGGCACAGCGACCGAAGCTTTATGCTGGTCGGTTTTGTGCCGCAGGAAAAAGAAGACGAATTGGAAACTATGATTTTAACGTTACCGGACGTCACCGTGGAACGCGGCGACAAACGGATTTCGGCTCGGAAAGCCGTAAAAATGACAGGGAGGCGAAAAAATGGCGATTGAGCAAATGAAGCTGATGCGCATCATCGGCGACATTAAACAGTTTGACGCGTTAAGCGCAAAGCTTTGCGAAAGTGCCTGCTTCCAGCCCGACCCGGCGGGGAAATACATTTCTTCTCCCATGGGCTTTGTGCCGTTCGGCGAGGAAAACCCTTATACGGCAAAGCTTGCGGAACTGACTGATTTTGCAAATACCTCCGGCTTCACCTTACAGGCGGCGGAGATTTCGGGAAGCGACGCGGTAAATCCCGATGACGACGCTTATATCAAAACCGTGGAAAAAGCCGCGGCCGACCTTTACGAAGAACGCACCGCGCTTTTGGAGCAGAAAACCGTCTGCGAAGAGGGCATTCGCAAATATGAGCACTTCAAAGGCCTGAATTTGGATTTGGACAGTGTTGCCGATTGCGAATTTGTCAAAGTGCGTTTCGGTCACCTGCCCAAAGAGAGCATGAAAAAGCTCAACGCGGTTTCTAAAAACAACCCATATGTGCTGTTTTACCCGTGCTCCGAAGATAAAACCGATTATTGGGGCGCCTATTTCGCGCCGGTCAATAAATTGGACGAAATCGACGGTATTTTCGCTTTTCTCTTGTTTGAGCCGTTCACCCTGCCGGGGGCTGCCGGCACGGTCGACGAGGTGCTTGAGCAGGTACATAAGAGCATTGATATTATCGCCGGTCAGCTCGAAGAAAACGAACAGAAACTCCAGGCATTCTGGGCGCAGGAAAAAGAACACTGCAATTTGATTTATACAAAGCTGGTGTATTTGAACTCTGTGTTTGAAATGCGTTCCTACGCTTTGCATAACGAAAAGAACTTTATGCTCGTCGGCTATGTGCCGAAGTCAAAACAAAAAGAGGCGGAAGCGCTGATTCGTTCGCTTCCGGGCGTGAAGCTCGAAGCCGCCGAACCGCCGCAGGACGGTCGAGTTACCGTTCCGGTGAAAATGCACACGCGCTCGAAATTGTTGCGGCCGCTTGTTGACCCGTATCATTACTATGTGGAAATGTACGGCACGCCGGCATATTCCGATATTGACATTACGCCGTTTGTCGCCATTACCTATACGATTTTGTTCGGCATGATGTTCGGCGACCTCGGTCAGGGCTTTGTGCTCGCGATTGCCGGTTTCTTAATGTGGAAGCTTAAGAAAATGGAACTCGGCAAAATCTTAGTTCCCTGCGGCATCGCTTCAATGTGCTTTGGCTTCGTGTTCGGCAGCGTGTTCGGGTATGAAGATATGATCGACCCGGTTTACCACGCGCTCGGCTGGAGCGGCAAACCGCTTTCGGTTATGGACAGCATCAACACCGTGTTGCTGGTTGCAATCGCCATCGGCGTCGGGCTGATGGTCGTGGCGATGCTTCTCAATATATATGCCTGTATCCGCCGCAAACATTTCGGCGAAGCGATTTTCAGCCAAAACGGCGTGGTCGGGCTTTGTATGTATCTTGCAGGCGCCAACCTTGCTTCGGGCTTTATGAACGGTCCCGCGCCGCTTCCCAATTCCGTAAGCGGTATTCTTCTTGCGGTGTGCGCGGTGCTTTTGATGCTCAAGGAAATCCCGATAGGCATCATCGACAAGCACCCGGACTGGAAACCCGACAGCATCATGGACTTCCTGCTCCAGAACATATTTGAGTTGCTCGAATATGTGCTTTCCTACCTCTCCAACACAGTTTCGTTTTTGCGTGTCGGCGCGTTCGTGCTTGTACACGCCGGCATGATGATGGTGGTCTTCTCCCTTGCCGGTGAAAGCGAAAACCTGTTTGTCATTATACTGGGCAATGTTCTGGTCATTGCGCTCGAAGGTCTTTTGACCGGGATTCAGGCGCTGCGTCTGGAATATTATGAAATGTTCAGCCGGTTCTACGAGGGCGGCGGACGACCTTTCGTTCCCGTTACTCTTAAAAAAATCAACAATAACTGATTCTGGAGGAATTCAAAATGTCAACCGTATTTTATCTGCTTATGATTCTCGCCCCCGCAGCACTTCTGTTCTCCGCTTTTTTGATTGTCAAGAAAAGAGCGCAGGGCAGACCCGTTAAAAAAGCACTTGTTACAAACCTGATGACCTTTGCGGTTCTGACTGTGCTTATTTCCGTGCTTTGCGTCAACGTGTTCGCCGCTGACGACAGCACCGCGGCAGATGCAACTGCCGCACAGCAGACCGAAGCTACCGCAGAAACCGAAACTTCTTCCGGCAGCTCCACGGGTATGGGCCTTCTTGCAGCCGGTCTTGTAACCGGTCTTGCCGGTATCGGCGGCGGTATCGCCGTTGCAGCCGGTGCGCCCGCAGCGATCGCGGCAACCGCAGAAAATCCGAAATCTTTCGGTAAATCCATCATCTTCGTTGCCTTGGGTGAATCTATCGCGCTGTACGGCGTTGTTATTTCCATCTTGATTCTGAACAAGGTTTAAAAGGCAGGGAAAAGCCATGCGTCTTTTTCTGATTAGTGATAAAACCGACCCCGTCGTCGGCATGCGGCTGGCGGGGGTCGAGGGCATTTGCATCCGCTCCGCCGAAGAAGCCGAACGCGAAGTGGAAAAAGCGCTCTCTGCGGGCGACATCGGCATTTTGCTGATCACCGCGGGCGTGCGCCGGCTTTGCCCCGAATTGATTGCAGATTTAAAGCGCCGCAACCGTCCGCTGCTTGCGGAAATTCCGGACAGTGAAAACGACACCGGAAGCGGTAGCTCCATTACCGAATACATTCAGGAAGCGATCGGCGTAAAGCTGTAAAGCGTCCTATTGACCGAGAGGTGATCTCTTTTGGAAATTGAAAGCAGCAAAACCGCTGTTTTTGTGGAAGCGATTCAAGCGCTTGCCAAAGAACAATGTGATAAAATCGACCGCGAGACCGAAGAACTCCGAAAGCAGCGTATTGACGCTATGCAGGAATCGGCAAAAGCGCGCTATGACGCTTATACCGAATATGAAACGGCGCGCATCAACGCCGAGTTTAACCGCGAGATTTCCAAGCTTACGGAAACTTCGCGCGGGCAATTAACACAGCAGCGTTCGGAAATTTTCGACCGGGTTTTTGCCGCTGTCGACGAAAAGCTGCGTGCTTTTGTGCAAACGCCCGCTTACCGCGACTTGCTTTTGGCTTCGGCGAAAAAGCTTGCAAGTGTGCTTTCCGGCGACGCGGTGACTTTATACCTGCGTCCGGCGGACAAAGCGTTTGAAGAAGATATTAAAAAGGAATTTTCCGTTGCGCCAGCTGTGGCGTATTCCGACGAAATCCGCTTGGGCGGCATTCGTGCCGAGGGCGCGCGTGCCGAACAGCTGTTTGACGATACGCTCGACGCACGTCTGGAAGCGCGCAAAGCGCAGTTCCTGACCGAATCCGGATTATCCATAGAGGGGTGAAATTATGTCAGAAAATAAAATATACGGCATTAACGGCCCCGTTGTTACCGTCAAGGGCGAAACGGATTTGAGCATGATGGAAACGGTGTATGTCGGCAACAGTCGGCTGATCGGTGAAGTGATCCGCCTGCAAAAAGACGAAACGACCATTCAGGTTTACGAGGAAACCGCAGGGCTTCACCCGGGCGAACCCGTCTATTCCACCGGCTCGCCGTTAAGCGTTACGTTAGGACCGGGCCTGCTCGGCAATATTTTTGACGGTATCGAGCGTCCGCTTCCCGCCATTGAAAAGAAATTCGGTCCGTTTATCGGCCGCGGCGCGCAGTTCTCTCCGCTCGACACGGAAAAGAAATACGCCGTCACGGTAACTGTGAAACCCGGCGACCGCATTTCCGGCGGCGACGTTTACGCCACCTGCCCGGAAACCCCGGTCATTACCCATAAAGTCATGTTAAGCCCGCTGCTTTCCGGCGAGATTACCGAAGTCATGCCCGACGGCGAATACACCGTAAACGACACTGTCGCAAAATTAAAGACCGACGACGGCAAAACGGTCGATTTAACGCTCATGCAAAAATGGCCGATTCGTAACCCGCGCCCGATTGCAGGCCGTCTGCCCGCAAACAAGCCGCTGATTACCGGCCAGCGTATCATCGACACCGTGTTCCCCGTGGCAAAGGGCGGCGCCGCCGCGATTCCCGGCGGTTTCGGTACCGGCAAAACCATGACCCAGCACCAGCTTGCAAAATGGTGCGACGCCGACATCATCATTTACGTCGGCTGCGGCGAACGCGGCAACGAAATGACCCAGGTTTTGACCGAATTCTCGGAACTGGTTGACCCGAGAACCGGCAAACCTCTTTTGGACCGTACCGTGCTTATCGCCAACACCTCGAACATGCCGGTTGCGGCGCGTGAAGCTTCGATTTATACAGGTATTACTTTGGCGGAATATTACCGCGACATGGGCTATCACACCGCACTGATGGCGGACTCCACCTCCCGTTGGGCGGAAGCACTTCGTGAAATTTCCGGCCGTTTGGAAGAAATGCCCGCCGACGAAGGCTTCCCGGCTTATCTGCCGTCGCGCCTTTCCGAATTCTATGAGCGCAGCGGCTACGTCCAGAACTTAAACGGCACCGAAGGCTCCATTACGCTAATCGGCGCTGTTTCTCCGCAGGGCTCCGACTTTTCCGAGCCGGTTACCCAAAACACCAAGCGTTTCACCCGCTGTTTCTGGGCGCTTGACAAATCGCTTGCCTACGCGCGGCACTACCCCGCGATTAACTGGACGCTGTCTTACAGCGAATATATCGGCGACCTTTCCGACTGGTACCGCGACAACATTTCGCCGGACTTCATCAAATACCGCGAAGAGCTTTGCGCGCTGCTGATGGAAGAAAGCTCGCTTATGGAAATCGTAAAGCTTATCGGCGCCGATGTTTTGCCCGATGACCAAAAGCTGATTATCGAAATCGCGCGCGTGATCCGCGTCGGCTTCTTACAGCAAAACGCGTTCCATGCGGACGACACTTATGTGCCGTTGGAAAAGCAGTTTAAAATGATGCACGTCATTTTGCATTTGTATCACCGCGCGAAAGAAGTCATCGCAAGACAGATTCCGATTTCCAAACTGCTTGCAACCGGCCTGTTTGACAAGCTGGTCAAGATGAAATATGATGTTCCGAACGACAAACTGGAAATGCTCGATGCCGACATTCAGGAAATCGACACCGCGCTCGACAGTATTTTACGATAAGGGGGTCAAGCCGAATGATTGTTAGACATTTGAAATTAGACGGTATCAACGGCTCCCTTGTCACCTTGAACGGCGTAAAAGAAGCCGCCAACGAGGAAATCGTCGAATTGCATTTGCAAGATGGCACCGTGCGCACCGGTCGTGTGGTGAAAATCGACGGCGAAGAAGTCACCGTGCAGGTGTTCGAAGGCACGCGCGGCGTGTCTATGGAAAACACCGCTACCGTGTTCACCGGCAAGCCCATGGAAGTGGCGCTCTCACCCGAAATCCTCGGCAGAGTGTTTGACGGCCTCGGCCGCCCGATTGACGGGCTGGGTCCCGTTTACCCCGTGGAAAAACGCGACGTTAACGGTTCGCCGATTAACCCGGTTTCCCGTGAATATCCGAGAAACTTCATTCAGACCGGTATTTCTTCGATCGACGCGCTCGCCACGCTGATTCGCGGCCAGAAGCTGCCGATTTTCTCCGGTTCCGGTATGAAGCACAACGAATTGGCGGTTCAGATTGTCCGCCAGTCCACAATTGCCGACGGCGACGATTTCGCGATTGTGTTCGCCGCCATGGGCGTTAAAAACGACGTTGCCCATTATTTCCGCAGCTCGTTTGAAGAAGCCAACGTCATGAACCGCGTGGTCATGCTTTTGAACCTCGCGAACGACCCGATTGTCGAACGTATCATGACGCCCCGTGTGGCGCTGACCATCGCGGAATATTTGGCGTTTACCTTACACAAACATATCTTGGTTATTTTGACCGATATGACCTCTTACGCCGAGGCGCTTCGTGAGTTCTCGAGCTCCAAAGGTGAAATTCCCGGCCGTAAAGGCTTCCCGGGCTATCTGTATTCCGACCTCGCCTCTTTGTATGAGCGCGCCGGCATGATTCGGGGCGTGGAAGGCTCGGTAACGCAAATCCCGATTTTGACCATGCCCAACGACGATATTACCCACCCGATTCCCGACTTGACCGGTTACATTACCGAAGGTCAGATCGTTTTGGACCGTGAACTCGATTACAAAGGCGTTTACCCGCCGGTAAGCGTTCTGCCGTCGCTTTCCCGTTTGATGAAAGACGGTATCGGCGAGGGCTTCACGCGTGCCGACCACTCGGCGCTGTCGAACCAGCTGCTCGCAACTTACGCCAAAGTGCAGGACGCCAAAGCGCTGGCTTCTGTTATCGGTGAAGACGAATTGTCGGCAGAGGATAAGCTGTTGATGAAATTCGGCCGTGAATTTGAAGCGCGCTTCTTAACGCAAAGCTTTACCGAAAACCGTTCGATTACCGAAACGCTCGATCTCGGCTGGGAATTGCTTTCCATGCTGCCGCGCAACATGCTCGACCGTGTGGATGACGAGACGTTGAACGAGCACTATAAACCCAAGGCGTAATTCTGACAGACTGTTTTAAGGAGGTGTGTGGATTTGGCACAGGTGTTTCCGACAAAAGCCAATTTAATGGCGACGCAAAAATCATTGGACCTTGCAAAACTCGGCTATGAGTTGATGGACCGCAAACGGAATATTCTCGTGCGGGAAATGATGCAGCTTGTAGACAAGGCGCGTACGGTCGAAGAAAACATCGGCGCGGCCTATCAAAAAGCCTACCGTGCGCTGAAACTTGCCAACATCACGCTCGGCGTGTGCGGCAACTTTGCCCGTTCCACACCCGTGGAAAAGAGCCTGAAGTTGGATTATAAAAGCGTGATGGGCGTTGAAATTCCCTGCGCCTCTTTGGACGAGACCGACTTGCAGCCGTATTACGGGATGCAGAAAACCAACTCCTATTTGGACGAGGCTTATATCCATTTCAACGAGGCAAAACGCCTGACCGTGGAGCTTGCCGAAACCCAGGCGTCGATTTTCCGCTTGGCGGACGCGGTCAAGAAAACGCAGAAACGCGCAAACGCGCTCAACAACATCATGATTCCGCAGTTCACCGAGACCATTAAGTTCATCACCGAAGCGCTCGACGAAAAGGAACGTGAGGACTTCACCCGCATGAAAGTGGTCAAGGCGACCAAAGAAGCCAAGAAAAAAGCATAGCCGAAAGAACTATAAAGAAAAGCCGTGCATTTTAAATGCACGACTTTTTATGTTGTTGTGGATTGTTTAGCCTTCCGGCGTGCGCCGGTAAAATTCCCCGTTTAAGCAAATACGGTTGCGGCCTTCTTGTTTCGCGTGATAAAGGTTTTCGTCCGCTTTTTGAATATAGGTCCCAATGTCGTCGTCTAAATTTACGGTTGTGCAAACCGCCCCGATTGAAACTGTGACATACGGGGAAAGGCTTGTGTCCCCGGCGTGCAGTCCCATTCTCTCAATGTCCTTTTGCAAATGCAGAAGGCTGTCGGCGGCCTCTTTTTGCGCCTGACTGACAAATACAATGAGAAATTCTTCCCCGCCGTAGCGGCAGGAAAGGTCCGTCCGCCGGCGGAAGTTTTGCCGAATACAGCCGGCAACCAACTGTAAACACCGGTCCCCCGCCTTGTGGCCGTAAGTGTCGTTGTAGCTTTTGAAAAAGTCCACGTCGACCATGGCGACCGTCACCGGCGAATGTACCCGCGCGCTGTAATCCATTAAAAGTCCGCTGCGTTTGCGCATGCCGCGGCGATTGAAAAGCTCTGTCAGCGTGTCATATTCCGCCAACAGTTCCAGCTTTTCAATGGCAAGATTCTTGTCCATATAGGCGGCGAATTTGATATAGTTGCCGACGACGCAAAACACGGTCATGCCGAACATGAATATAATGGAAATAAACGGCGTGTAAGCGTAAACCATGTAGCCGAGCTGCGCTGTGAACGCCACAAGATAATACGGCACGGCGAAGTTGGGCTTAAACGTCGGCCAAAGGGTAAACGAAATTAAATAAATCAAATATTGAAACAACGTGCCCGTGTCGACCGCTTCAAAAAAGCTGCAAGAAATCAAACTTACCGTGCAAACAATCCAGAAAAAGCCGGTCACGCGTTTTTGCACGCGCAAATTCACCGTTCCCGCGTGCAGGGTTTTTTCAATCAGGCACAGCGTTACAATCGTTGTCACCAGCAAAACGGCGAAACAGCCGATATAAAGATAGAGAAAAACCGAATCAATTCGGTTGGTCAGGTTGTAAAGCGTGCCGCAGATTTCGACGAATACCATCGAAAGGGAAGCGGGGATGATTCTTTTGTAATTCTCGTTGATGCGCTTTTCGTCCACGTGCACATACACGGGGTCAGTCCGGTTCGCATTTGCTTCCGCCGACAAATTGATTTTCCGTTTTACATCTTTTAAAAACAGGGAAAGCTCCCGCATGACCAAAGACATCCACACACCTCCTTTTTTACTATTATACAATGGAAACCGATAGAAATAAAGCGAATATTCCGTAACAATTTTTTACGGGATTCATACTATGGTAGTGAAGTTTCAAACTTTATTCTACCATTCAGGAGGAATCTGTATGTCAGAGAACAAAGCCTGTTGTCAAAACGACAAAGGGCTTCCCAAAATCCGTGAGGCTGTCTGCATTGACACCAATCGCGTCTACGATTCCTGCGCCGACAAGGATTGCCTTGCGGACCTGCGCGTCTATTTCCCGCCGCAGTGCCAGGAAATCGTCGAACACGCCACCAACGTGCGTTGCAGAGGGACCGAGATACTTAACGTGTTTATGGATGTGGAAAAGGTGCCCTTCAACCGCGGCTGTTACAGCGTGGACATCACCTTTTTCTTTAAGGTGACCGTGGAAGTGTATTCCGTGGCGTCTGTGCCGCCGACGACCATTTGCGGCTTCTCGACTTTCTCGAAAAAATGCATTTTGTACGGCAGCGAGGGCAACGTGCGCGTTTATTCTTCGGAATACCGCGCCGACAGCGACGACAACCAACTCATTCCGACCAACACGAACCCGCGTGCCAAAATCCAGGTTGCAGACCCGATTTGCCTCGACGCGAAAATCTGCCGCCCGTGCGACTGCTGCAACAGCCTGCATGACAGTTGTATGCCGATTCCGCGCTGTGTGCGCCGCGCGTTCAAAGAAGAATTCCCCGAGGACATCGCCGCCGGTCACCGCGAGGAAAAAGTGGTTGCGGTCACCATCGGTATTTTCACAATCGTACAGCTCGAACGTGACGTGCAAATGCTCATTCCCGCTTACGATTTCTGCATTCCGCAAAAAGAGTGCAGCTGTGACGCCGACGACCCGTGTGAAGCGTTCCGCAAGATTTGTTTCCCGGTCGACGAATTCTTCCCGCCCAAGGAAGATAAGCTCGGCTGCTGCGGCAGCACCGCGCCGTTCTGTGCCTGCGGCGACTGACGAATATCCCATTTCCTGCTTTCAAGCGCCGGAGTGTCCCTCCGGCGCGTTTGCTGTTTGTATACTTGCAACCGGCCTAAAAGTTTTGTATACTATATTTATCTTTTTTGGTGGTGAAACTATGCAGGGCAGATTGCATTCTTTTCAAAGTCTCGGAACCGTTGACGGCCCCGGTGTGCGCAGCGTGGTGTTTGTGCAGGGCTGTGCGCTGCGCTGCCCGTATTGCCACAACCCCGACACCTGGGATAAAAACGCCGGCACGCTTGTGGACGCGCAAGACGTGTTTGCGCGCATTTGCCGCTATAAAAGCTATTTCGGGCGCGACGGCGGCGTTACGGTTTCGGGCGGCGAGCCGCTTTTACAACCGGAATTTGTCACCGAGCTGTTCACGCTTTGCAAAAAAGACGGGATTTCCACGGCGCTCGATACCGCGGGCGTCCGATTAGACGATAAAGTGGAAGCGTTACTCGACGTTACCGATATTGTGCTGTTGGATATTAAATACGCGACGGACGAGCTTTACCGAAAATATATCGGCGTGCCGCTTTCGACCGTTTTGCGGTTTTTGGACGCGCTCGAAGCGCGCAAAATGCGGGTGATTATCCGCCAAGTCGTCACCCCCGGGGTCAACGACACCAAAGCGGACATGCTGGCGCTGAAAAGCATTACCGACCGTTACACCTGTATTGAGAAAATCGAGCTTTTGCCGTTTCTAAAGCTGTGTGCGGAAAAATATGAATCTATGGGGATAAAATTCCCGTTCGGCGACAAGCCCGCCGCCACAGCACAGCAGACGCAGGAACTCGCGCAATATCTGCGCTGATTTGGGCGTAAGTGTTTACGAAAGCGGCATTTTTTGCTATAATATTTTTGTTTAGGGAAGGCGGGTGAAACCATGCGGTCTTTGGAAAAATTATTTTTGTTTGTGGATTCCAAAGAAGAACGGCAGCTTGTTGCAGACGCAAAGCCGGTTGAGGCGATGCTGAAAGACGATTTCCGGCGGGAAATCGCCGTGCAAAACCGCCGAAAAGCGCTGCGCTTTTGGCTTTGGGTTTCCCTTGCGGTCGAAGCGTTTCGCTGCGGCTTTTCCGCCTATGCGGTTTCCAAAGTCACGGTGCCCATTCCGCTTGCCTCCAAAATTTTTATCGCCCTTTACTGGGTCGTGTTCGGGCTGAATATTATTTGCCTTATCGGCGGCGCCGCGTTATACAAAAACCCAGAAAAGCATTGGCGGTTTATTCAGTTTGCGTGCAACGTTTATATGCTCATTTACATGCTGCGCGGCGTTGTGTTCGCCGTGTTGGATTTGGAAAGCGGCATTATCGGTTTTTCTATGATTGTCGCGTTGTTTATTTCCTGCTACACGCTTTATTACCGGCCGTCTGTGCTGTTTTGGAACACGGTGATTGCGCTGACAGCGTTCTTTACGGCAGTTGTCGTTTTGCGGCTGAACGCATTTTTAGAGCCGCTGGTGATTTTCCGCATTTTGGTGATTGCCGTGCTTTCGGTGTTTACCGGGATTGCGCGCTATCGCTCCAAATATATGGCGTTTTTGAAAGAACGCAGTCTGTTGGAAAAAGGCAAACAGCTTCGAAGCTTAAATGCCCAGTTACAGGAAAACCGCGAAAAAATTGAAGCGCAAAACCATTTGCTGCGGCAAATGAGCACAACCGACAACTTAACCGGTGTCGGCAACCGGCGCAGCTTTCGAATCCAAATCAAAGCCGCCTTTGCGCGCGCGGCGGAGAGCAAACAGTTTGTAACACTCGCGATTGCAGATATTGACAATTTCAAAACCATTAACGACGGCTACGGCCATTCAGTCGGCGACGAATGTTTGCGCGCCATCGGAAAGGCGTTGCAGGGCGCCGAGGAAGAAAATATTCACGCTTATCGCTTCGGCGGCGACGAATTTGTCTTGGTGTTTGAGGGCAAAAGCCGGTCGGAAGCGTTCCTCGTAATGAACCGGCTGGTTAAAGAAATTTCCAATTTACAAGTGGACGGTTACGACAAAATCCTGACCGTTTCTATCGGGATTTATTCCGAAATTCCGACGACAGAAAGCACGGCCGACGAATATATTGAAAAAGCCGACCGCGCGATGTATGAAGCCAAAGAATCCGGTAAAAATCGGATTATCACTTCCTATCAAGAAGGAGAATAAATTATGAGCAAGCAAACACAAGCCCCGGCTTTCGGCGAAGAAGTCGCGGTCATCAAAACTTCGAAAGGTGATATTTTTGTCCGCCTGTTCCCCGAACACGCACCCAAGGCGGTCGAGAATTTCAAAACCCACGCAAAAAACGGCTATTATGACGGGCTGATTTTTCACCGCGTGATTAACGACTTTATGATTCAGGGCGGTGACCCGACCGGCAGCGGCATGGGCGGCGAAAGCATTTGGGGCAAAAGCTTTGAAGATGAATTTACGCCGGAGCTTCATAACCTGCGCGGCGCGCTTTCCATGGCGAACGCAGGTCCCAACACAAACGGCAGCCAGTTTTTCATCGTCCAGGCGAAACAGGTTTCCGACGATATGCTCGACCAGCTCGAAACCGCGCCCGAAGAGTTGTTCCCCACGGAATGTGTGCGCGAATATGAAGCCTTGGGCGGCACGCCGTGGCTGGATTACAAGCACACGGTGTTCGGTCAGGTGTATGACGGTATGGACGTCGTTGACGACATTGCCGGCGTCAAAGTGGACTTTTTCCAAAACAAGCCGGTGGAAGACGTCGTGATTGAAACCATCGAAATTAAAAACGTATAACCTTTTCAATGGCGGCTTCTTGTCGCCATTGTGCTTTTTAAAGCGAAACGGAGGAAATAAAATGCTGTTTTCCGATATCGGAATTTTAGATAAAGACTTTTGTCTGCGGGAAAATTATTTTGTCGGCGTAAAGGAAGGCAAAATTGCCTATGTCGGCGAAGAAAAACCGAAAGAGGACTTCGGCGAAACTTATGACGGGCGCGGCAAAATTTTGATGAGCGGGCTTGTTAACAGCCACTCCCACGCGCCGATGACACTTTTGCGCGGATATGCGGAAAACCTGCCGCTTGACCGGTGGCTCAACGACCGGGTGTTCCCGTTTGAAGACCGCATTTCCGGCGAGGACCCTTATTACAGCACCCTGCTTGCAATCGCCGAAATGCTTGAAAGCGGAACGACCTCGTTTACAGACATGTATTTCTTCTCGGAAAGCGTCGCGAAAGCCGTCGGCGAAAGCGGAATCAAATGCAATTTTAGCCGCGCGATTACAAGTTTCCAAGACTGCGACATTCATACAATCGAGAGCTTCAAAGAAAGCGAAGCCATTATCCGTGATTTTCACGGCGCGTTTGACGGGCGGCTGAAAATCGACATGAGCCTTCACGCAGAATACACCAACCGCCGCACGATTATTGAGCAGTTCTCTGAAATTGTCAAAGCCCACGGGCTTCGCGCGCACATTCACCTTTCCGAAACCAAAAAGGAAACCGAAGAATGTAAGCAGCGCCACGGCGGGCTTACCCCGACCGCGCTTTTTGAAGCGTGCGGGCTGTTCCAAGTGCCGGTGACTGCCGCGCACTGCGTTTGGCTTTCAGACGATGATATGGAAATTCTCAAAAGCGCGGGCGCAACGGTTGCCACCTGCCCGGCGAGCAACTTGAAACTCGGTTCGGGCGTTTGCAACGTGGCAAAGCTTTTGGAACGCGGCGTTCGGGTCGCGATTGGCACGGATTCCGTCGCCTCCAACAACAAACTCGATATGTTCCGCGAAATGTATTTGTGCGCCCTGCTGCCGAAAGGCACAACTTACCGCGCCGACGCCGTCAGCGACCGCGACGTGTTGAAAATGGCAACGGTCAACGGCTATCTGGCGCAGGGGAGAGCGGACTGCGGCAGCATAGAAGCGGGCAACCGGGCGGATTTGATTGTCGTGCGCACCGACAGCGTGCATATGTGCCCGCACACCGACACGGTCAACAACCTGGTTTACGCCGCCGACGGGCGCGACGTCGCGCTGACCATGGTCGACGGTAACGTGCTTTACAAAGACGGTGAATTTAAAACGATTGATATTGAAAAGGTGCGCTATGAAGTCGAAAAACGAAGCCGCCGGATTATTAACGAGGTGACAAACCATGCGTAAAACACCGAAGGAATATGCCGAATTCATTCGTCAGCGTGTTTCCGCGACGCCGAAAATCGGGATTGTGTTGGGCTCGGGTCTCGGTGAACTCGGCGAAAAAGTCGAAAACCCGATTTTTGTGCCTTACCGCGATTTGCCGGACTTTCCGGTTTCCACCGCGCCGGGGCACGTCGGGCAGTTCATTTTCGGCACGCTCGGCGGGAAATCGGTCGTATGCATGCAGGGGAGACTGCATTATTACGAGGGACACGCGCTTTCCGACATTCTTCTGCCGGTGCGCGTCATGCGCCTGTTGGGCGTAGAAACGCTGATCTTGACCAACGCTGCGGGCGGCATCAACCCGTCTTTTTCGGTCGGTGATATTATGCTGATTTCCGACCACATCAATTTTATGGGCGTCAATCCCTTGGTCGGCCCCAATGACGACACGTTCGGTTGTCGCTTCCCTGATATGAGCTTTGCCTATGCGCCGAAACTTCGCGAGCTTGCAAAGGCGTGCGCTGAAGAAACCGGCACAGCGCTTCAAGAGGGTGTTTATCTTGCCTGTTCGGGACCTAGCTATGAAACCCCGGCGGAAATCCGTGCATTTCGGACGCTCGGTGCGGACGCGGTCGGAATGTCCACCGTGCCCGAGGTCATCGCCGCGAACCACTGCGGCATGCAGGTTTTGGCGTTTTCGCTGATTTCCAACATGGCAGCGGGCATTTTAAAACAGAAACTTACGGAGGAAGAAGTCCTCGAAGCGGGCCGAAAAAAAGGCGCCGAAATGCAGGCGCTCATTCAGAAAATTGTTGAAAAGCTTTCATAACGGAGAAACAAACCAAATGGATAAAATGCAAGGGGAGACCGTTCGGCTTGACCGCGCAAGTAACCGGCTTTTGATTGTCGACCAAACGCGCTTCCCGAACGAAAAAGTCGTTTTAGAATTGCAAACGCTTGACGAAATGGTTGTCGCGATTCAAACTCTGCAAGTGCGCGGGGCACCGGCAATCGGTGTTGCGGCGGCTTTGGGGCTTTCGGTGCTCGCGGGGGAAAGCCGCGAAACAAGCGCCGAAAAATTCAAGGCCGAATTTTTAAAAAATGCAGATGCCATAAAGCGTGCCCGCCCCACAGCGGTCAATCTCGCTTGGGCGGTCGGGCAAATGCGCGATGTTTTACAAGAAAACCCTGACGTGCCGGTGCCTGTTTTAAAGGAATTGCTTTATCAAAAAGCGCAGGCGCTCCACGACGCGGACGTTGCCGTCTGCTGTGCAATCGGCGAAAACGGCGCGCCGCTTTTGAAAACCTGCAAGCGCGTGTTGACCCATTGCAACGCCGGGCGCTTGGCGACCGTCAAATACGGCACGGCACTCGCGCCGGTTTATGTCGCGAAAGAACAGGGGCACAGTCTTTCGGTTTATGCCGACGAAACCCGTCCTCTTTTGCAGGGCGCGCGGCTGACCGCCTATGAGCTTTGCGAAGCGGGGATTGAAACCACCGTTCTCTGTGATAACATGGCGTCTTACGTCATGGGCAATGGACTTGTGGACGCGGTGTTGGTCGGCTGCGACCGCGTTGCCGCAAACGGCGACACCGCCAATAAAATCGGCACGTCCGGCGTGGCGATTTTGGCGAAATATTACCACATTCCGTTTTACGTCTGCGCGCCGTTTTCGACGATTGATTTAAACACCGAAACCGGCAAAGATATTCCGATTGAAATGAGGAACGGCGAAGAAATCCGTTCGCTGTGGTATCAAAAACCGATGGTGCCCTCCGCCGCTAAAACGCTCAACCCCGCATTCGACATTACGCCCCACGAGCTTGTGACGGCGTTCATCACCGAAAAAGGCGTTTTGCAGCCGGAAGATTTCAAAACTGTTTAATAGGCAATAAAAACCCCGCAGTATGTTTTTCATACTGCGGGGTTTTTGTTATAAGTTAGATGGATTTCAGTTTGTCAAGGTTGCGAAGGGTGTTCGGAACGCCTTTGAGGATTTTGCGCATGCCCTTGCCGAACTTGTCTTCGTTGAGGATAATCAGCAAGCCTTCCGCCATTTGGGGGCTGAACAGGCCGAAGCTCATTGAAATGAAGTTCTTAATCGGCGTCTGCAAAGCAATACCGCCCGCCATCGTGTCTTCACCGAGCATCTTTTTAAACATGCGGCAGAATCTTCCGCCCCATTTGCCGTCGGCGGCGTCTTCAATCGTGTTGGCGACGGTCAGAGGCTGGCTCTTGTCACGCTCTGTCGGCGGAAGCTCGTGACCGAGCACCGCAACAAAGGAGCTGTCGGAAACGTTCGACACTTCGCCGGTGTAATATTCCGGTGCGCTCTCACGGTAATCCGGAATTTCCGCTGCAACGGTTGAGGTGACCTGCACGCTCTGGTCCAAACGGATGTCGCGGCTGGAAGCGCCGACCAAAATGCGGAAATCGCCGCTTTCTACGTGCCAGTCGTGAATGTTGACGTTGTAATAGGCGAACGCGCGTTTGCCGAGTTCAATTTCGATGCGTTTCGATTCGCCGGCTTTCAAAAATACTTTCTTAAAGCCGCGAAGCTCTTTCGCCGGACGGAAAATCGTGCTTTCGCAGTCGCTGACGTAAACCTGTGCCACTTCTGCGCCGTCACGGTCACCGGTGTTGGTGATTGTGAAAGAAACGGTCAGCGTGTCGGTATCTTTGATGCTGTCCGCGCTCAAAGCAAGGTCGCTGTATTGGAACGTCGTGTAGGAAAGCCCGTGACCGAACGGGAAGCGGACCGCTTTGTTGACCGTGTCGTAATAGCGGTAGCCGACATAAACGCTTTCGCGGTATTGCACGGAAACCTGTGTGCCGGGGAAATAGTTGGCGCTGGAGTTGTCCTCCAAAGCCAGCGGAAAGGTTTCGGAAAGCTTGCCGCTGGGGTTCACGTCCCCGAACAGGATATCGCAAACCGCACTGCCGGCGGTTTGGCCTGTCAGATACGCGTTGAGAATTGCCGGAACATTGTCTGCCCACGGCAGTTCCACAGCCGAGCCGCCGGAAAGGACGACCACGACATTTTTGTTGACTTTCAAAATTTCGTCAACCAAACGGTTATGAAGCGGCGGCAAACGCAGGTGTTTGCGGTCGTTGCCTTCGGTTTCATAGTCATCGGTAAGCCCGATGAAGAGCAGGACAACTTCGGCGCCGGTGGCCTTCTGCACCGCTTCCGCCACAAAGGTGTCGTCGGAAGTTTTGTTTTTCTTTTCGGTGGAATAGCCTTGCGCATAGTCGAACTGTACGCCCATTTCTTTCAGCGTGTCATAGGCGCTGTCGAGTTTAATCGGGTTGATTAAGGAAGAGCCCGCGCCCTGATAACGCGGCTTTTTCGCCATTTCGCCGATGACGGTGATTTTCGCGTCTTTCTTCAGCGGCAAAATGTTGTTGTCGTTTTTGAGAAGCACTATGCACTGCCCCGCGATTTTGCGCGCAAGGGCGTGGTGTGCGTCTGCGTCATATGTATATTCGCCGCGGACCTTTTCGCCTTTGAGCGCCATGTCCACAAGGCGGTCGACCAGCTCGTCGAGATAGTCTTCGGAAACAAGCCCTTTTTCAACCGCCGCGACGATTTGCGCGTTGCCAACGCCGTTGGAGGAGGGCATTTCCAGCTCCTGCCCCGCGAGAAGACCTTGTACGCGGTCGTTTTCCGCGCCCCAGTCGGTGACAACAATGCCTTCAAAGCCCCATTCGTTACGAAGCACGTCGGTAAGCAGCCATTTATTTTCTGCGCAATAGGTGCCGTTCAAGCGGTTGTAAGCCGCCATAATCGTCCAGGGCTGTGCCTTTTTAACCGCGTTTTCAAACGCCGGAAGGTAGATTTCGCGCAAGGTGCGTTCGTCCACAACCGTGTTGACGGTCATGCGGCGGGTTTCCTGGTTGTTCGCGGCAAAGTGCTTAATGGAAGTGCCGATGCCCTTGCTTTGCACGCCGTTGATAAACGAGGCAGCCATTTCGCCGGCCAGATACGGGTCTTCCGAGAAATATTCAAAGTTTCTGCCGCAGAGCGGAGAGCGTTTGATGTTAACGCCCGGGCCGAGCAAAACGGAAACCTGTTCTTTCAAGCACTCTTCGCCGAGCGCTTCACCCATTTGATAAATCATGTCCGGGTCCCAAGAGCAGGCGGTTGCCGACGCAGTGGGATAGCAAATCGCGGGAACACCTTTTAAAGACATTTTTTCCTCTTTGCTTTTCTCCTCGACACGTTTGCGGATACCGTGCGGGCCGTCCGTCAGCATAATGGACGGGATGCCGGCTTCTTCAATGTCGACGGTGTGCCAATAGTCTTTGCCGGAGCAAAGGCTGGCTTTTTGTTCCAAAGTCAGTTTGGAAACGATTTCGGGATGCTTCATGTTTCTCCTCCATATATGTCATTTGCGCTTGGTGCCTTTTACCAAAATTTCAACAAAAAGACGCCAAAATATACAAGTATATGATAAAGCAAAAGCCGTTTTTTTGCAAGTGTTTTTCTGTGTGCTTCGGGGGTAAAATTTGCAGCATCCCGAAAAAAGATTTATTCCGCGTCGTCCGTAAAGTTGTTGTCGGAAAGTCCCAAAACGGAGGCGGCTTCCAGCTGCTCGAGGTCTTCAACGGTTCGCAGCTTTTTGCGGATAATGGTGTTGCGCTTTTGTGCGTCGTCAAGCGTCTTTCCGGCGTCGTCGATTTTCTTTTTCGCTTTTTCCAAAATCACGCTGAAGTTTTCATACTGCGCCTTTGCGGCACCCAAAAGCACACGCACTTCGTTGGCTTTTTCGTTAATCGCAACGGTTTTAAAGCCCATCGAAAGGGAATTGAGCAGCGCGGTAATCGTTGAAGGCCCCGCCACCATGACGTTGCACTCGTTTTGGATTTTTTCCAAAATGCCCGACGAGGAAGAAACGATTTCCGCATAGAGCCCTTCGGTCGCAAGGTACATAATTGCAAACGGCGTGGTGTTGGGGACGTTGATGTATTTCTTAATCATCTTCGCTTCGCTCAACACCCGGTCTTCGAGCGCTTTGCGCGCCGCTTTCACCGCGTCGGGGTCGGCGTGGTCCGCCGCCGTGCACAGCCGCACATAGTCTTCCATCGGGAATTTCGAGTCCACCGGCAAATAGGTAATGCGCGATTTGTCGTCGCTCGCCGGAATGCGAATGGCAAATTCCACGCGTTCCGAATCTTTTTCGCCGGTCGCAATGTTCTTTTCGTACATATTGGGAATCGTCTGGTCGAGAATGGTCTCCAGCTGGACTTCCGCCCAGGTGCCGCGGGCTTTGACATTGGTAAGCACGCGGTTGAGCGCGCCGACGTTGTCGGTCACGCCGGCGGAAAGCTCTTTCATTTCGCCCAAGGATTTATATAGGTTTTCGAGCTGTTCGGAAACGGTTTTAAACGAACTGTTTAAGCGCGTAGTCAGCGTGGAGGTCAGCTTTTCGTCGACCGTCGCGCGCATTTCGTCGAGTTTCTTTTCGTTGCTTTCCTGCATTTTGCCGATCGCCGCTTCCACAACCTTGACAAGCCGTTCGTTTTCCTGCACGGTGCGGTCGCGGATATCGTTTAAGGATTTTGTGACCGTTTCGTTGAGCGTGATGCGCTGTTCAAAGTTCGCCTTGGTCATTTCGGCGAGCTTCCCTTGCATAACCTCCAACTGTTTGGAAAGTTCCATGCGGTTGCGGGCAAATTCGTCGGATGTGTTTTTCTGCTGTTCCGCCACGCGGGTGGTCAGCTGTTTAATTTGCGGCGTTAAGTCGTCCGTTTTTTTGCGCCCTGCCAAAATTGCGCCGATAATAGCGGCGACAGCGGCCACGCCTGCCAAAGCCAAAATCAAAATTTCAAATGTCGTCATAAAAGCACCTCTAAAAAAGATTTGTTTCTATTGTAGCAGTTCCCGAGTCCCAAAAAGCGGACTGTAAAGAAACAAAGGTGCTTTGCCGGTGGTTAACGTCTATTGTATCGGCAAAGCCTTGAAAATTCTATCAAAATTCCGTGAGAAAAGCTAATTTTCCGCGGTTCCTTCGGGAAGGGGGAAAGGGTTTGCCGCAAAAACACGCGGCGTTATACCGTAAGCCTTTTTGAAACAGGCAATGAAATAGGATTCCGAGCAAAACGAAAGGATATAGGCAACGTTGCTGCTCGAAAGTCCGTTTTCCAAAAGCCGCCGCGCTTCTCGCAGCTTTTGTGAAAGCACATAGTGTGAAAGCGTTTGACCGGTTTCTTTTTTGAACACGGCGGAAAGGTAGTCCGGCGAAAGGGAGCAGCTTTCGGCGACCGCGGGCACAGAAATTTTTTCATACAAATGTCGCTCGATATAGTCGATGCTGTGGCGCACGTGCGGCGAATAGCGCAGCCGTTTGTTTGCCTGATGAACGAGCTTAGTCAATTCCACCGCCTTTTCGGTGAGAAACTCCAAAATCTCGCCGCCGGATTTTAAGTTGTCCACACATTGTATGTAGTGGTCGCTTAGGTTATAGGCGCTGATTTCCTCTAAACCCCCGGCCATCGCAGCGCGCGCGGCAAGCGTAATGCTGCTGACCGCCCAATACTGCATTTGACGCAGGCTGTCATTCGAAAGCCGCCCGATGACAAAGCCGCTGTTTAAATATTGCTCCATTTTTTCCTGAAGCCGCTGCACGTCGCCTTGGCGAATGCAGTCGTAAAACGCGGTTTCCGCCTGCAGGGGCGTGTGTAAAATCCCGCTTTCACGCTGTTCAAACGCCGCGCGCTTGCCGACGCCGGGCGCGATTTGAATGCGGTTTAAATCCGGTTTCAAGCGACCACCTCCCGAAATAAGTCCTGCTAACAGAATATCGTTTTTGGAAATAAAAGTCAACGGAATTTTGATAATTTTCACGGAATTTCAGCGTGCTTGTCCGCTTGTGCGGGCGGCAATTTTTTGATATACTGAATTTGTATTTTGCAGAGGTGATTTTTTGAAAAACGCACAAGCGAAAAATAAATATCTTGCGGCTTTGCGCGCTGCCTTTCCCTACACCGTGCCGATTTTTGCCGGCTTTTGGTTTTTGGGGATTACTTACGGCGTGTTGATGCGCACCCAAGGCTTTTCGTTTTGGTATCCGATGCTCATGAGCCTGACGATTTTTGCGGGATCTGCGGAATTTGTCGCTGCAAATTTATTGCTCGGCGCTTTTCAGCCGGTGGGGGCGTTTTTCTTAACGCTGATGATTAACGCGCGCCATTTGTTTTACGGGATTTCCATGTTGGAGCGCTATCGAGATGTGCGCGGGGTAAAACGCATTTACTTGATTTTCGGCATGTGCGACGAAAGCTTTTCGATTAACTGCACCGCCGACATTCCGCAAAGTATTGACCGCGGCTGGTTTTATTTTTTCGTGACGCTGCTCAATCATATTTACTGGGTCACCGGCGCAACGCTCGGCGGCCTTTTCGGCGCGCTGTTTACCTTTAACACCGAGGGGCTCGATTTTGTGATGACCGCGATGTTTGTCGTGATTTTCCTTGAACAGTGGCAAAAGGATAAGCAGCACACACCTGCGCTTTTAGGGCTTTTGCTTTCGGCGGTTTGCCTTGTTGTGTTCGGTGCGGACAACTTCATTTTGCCGGCTATGGCCGCTATTCTGCTGGCGCTCACGCTTTTGCGCAGCAAACTCGAAAGGGGGCGTGCGGCATGACGATGACGCTTTCCCAGCAGGTTATCACCCTCGCGTGCGTCGTGTTTGCCACGGTGCTCACGCGGTTTGTGCCGTTTTTAGTGTTCCCGAAAAACCGGCCGATTCCGAAATTTTTGCAATATCTCGGCAAGGTGCTCCCCGGCGCGGTATTTGGGCTTTTGGTAATTTATTGCTTAAAAAACGTAAGTCTATTGTCCGGCAGCCACGGGATCCCGGAACTCATCGCCATTTTGGTGGTCGTCGCGCTGCACCTTTGGAAAAAGCAAATGCTTTTGTCGATTGCCGGCGGCACCGTCGTCTATATGCTGCTTGTGCAGTTTGTGTTTTAATTTACGCGCAAGCGTATATTCTCGCTTTAGAGGAAACGTTATGCATAAAGTGTTCGGCGAAAAAGCCCCCGTGCCGTATTACGACCGAAAAGGCGCCTATCTTATCCCTGTAAAAGATAACAAAATCGCCGTCATAAAAACGCCGAAAGGGCTGTTTTTCTTAGGCGGCGGGCTTGAAAACGGCGAAACGGACGAAGCGTGTATTCGTCGCGAATGCTTGGAGGAATCGGGTGTCGAAGTTACGATAGGCGAGAAAATCGGCTCCGCCGAAACCTTTACAACCCACCCGCGGCTTGGCCCCTTTCACCCGATTCAAACCTATTATGCGGGCGAAATTTTAAAGCAGGTGCAGGCGCCTTTGGAAAAAGACCACACATTGCTTTTTGGCAGTTTCCGAGAACCGGACGGCAAGCTGTTTGCCGAAATGCAAAACTGGGCGCTGCAGGAATTTTGGAAAAAACACTTACAAAACAAATAATAAAAAGGCGTTGCAAAAAGCAACGCCTTTTTTGTTACACTTTCTTTTTCAAACCATTCAATAGGATATAAACCCCGACGAGGACGACGACCGAAACGCCGAGAACCGTATACATTTCGCCGATCTGCACTTTTTCGTCGAAGAAATACAAATTGCAGTCAATCGCATCGCGCATACCGTCCACCACCGCTGTTGGAATTCCCTGTTCCTCCATTTCGGCGAACACGCCGCCGAGCGCGTGGTTGCGCACAAGTGAAGTGCCGTAAGTTCCCGGGAGAAACGAAATTGCTTTCTGAAGTCCGTCGCTGAACGACGAAATCGGCATATATGCGCCGCAAATGAAGCCGTAGCCCGCGCTGATAATCGCGCCGACGGCGGAAATCTGCCCTTGCGTGTTCAAAAAGAAATTGATGAGCGACGAAAGCGCCGTGCCGAAAAAGCTTAAAAGCAAAATATCTAAAAGCAAATACAAAATATCGGAAACGTGCATATACCAGCCGACCGCTGCAACATAGCCGAGGCAAACGCCGGCGGCAACGAAACAAACAATCAGCGTCGAAATGAGCGTCGCGATATAATAACTGATTGAAAGCGTCGCAGGTTTCACGGGCGAAATCCGCAAATCCTTAATTGTGCCGTTGACTTTGTCCTGCACCATTAAAAAGTTAGAGCAGAACGCCACCGTAATGCAGGACACCGCGAGAATGGAGGAAATCAGATGCCCGCCGACAAGCCCGTCTATTATCCCTTCGTCAAGCGTAACCCCCTGCGGCAGACCGGCGGTAAACGTGTCGCGATAGACATTGCCGAGGAAGGTGGCATACAACACCAGCAAAATCGCCGGGGTGACGAGAGACGTAAAAAACATACCCTTGTCTTTGAAAAACAGCTTGATATTTCGTTTAATCAATACAGCCGTGGTTGTCATTTCTCGGCACCCCCTTCCAGCGCTTTGCCCGTTACGGCAAGGAACACGTCGTCCATTTTGCCTTTGGTGATTTCATAATCCTTGAAAGCCTCGGGGTGCTTGACAATCAGCGCCGTGGCCGCCGCGGTGTCGGGCACGGCAAGCCGGTAAGCGTCGCGAAGCGGCTCATAAGCGACACCGAGCGTTTTGACCGCTTCTTCGCTTACGCCGTAAAGCGTGATGAAATCGCCGGTGTAGGTGTTTTTAAGCTGTAACGGCGTGCCTTTGGCAACAATCTTGCCGCTGTCGATAATCACGACATAATCCGCTTCGGCGGCTTCTTCCATGTAGTGGGTCGTCAGAAAAACGGTCAGGCTTTCTTGGCTTCTTAACCGGTCAATGATATTCCAAATCGTTTTGCGCGTCTGCGGGTCAAGGCCGGTGGTCGGCTCGTCCAAAATGAGGATTTTCGGTTTGTGCAAAAGCGCGCGTGCAATGTCAATCCGTCGCCGCTGACCTCCGGAAAGCTTCCCGACCGGGCGTTTCAACAAATCTTCAAAGCCCAAAAGCGCCGAAAGTTCCGAAAGACGCTTCTTAAAATCCTGCCCTAAAATGCCGTAAAGCGCTGCGCGGCTTTCTAAATTATCATACACGCTCAAAGCGGCGTCCAAAACAGAATTTTGAAACACAACGCCGAGGTCGCGCTTGATGCGGTCGGGGTCGCGGTCAAGGTCCGCGCCGTCAATTTCCACGTGCCCGCTGTTTTTCGAAAGCTGACCGCAGATAATGTTGATCGTCGTGGATTTCCCCGCGCCGTTAATCCCGAGGAACGCAAACAGTTCGCCGGTTTTGACGCAGAAACTCAAATCCTGCACCGCCTTGACTTCGCCGAAGTGCTTGTTTAAGTGCTCGATTGAAATGATGTTTTCCATAGGTCCGCCCTTTCTAAAAAGGATACAAATTAAAATCAGTATAGCATATCTTTTGTTCGCACGCAACTGTCAGAAAACTTGCGCTTGAGATAACACCCCTTTTTGTGATATCATCACAGAAAAGAACTCAAAATTCGGTTATACTAAACCCACCATAGGAAAAGAATTTTATGAAAAACCGACGGAGGACTTTAGAATGCGCGAAAAAGTGAAAAAATCCATCCGCCCGATTTTGTTTATTTTAGGCGGCGCGGCGGTGGGCCTTGGCTACTATTATTTGGTCGGCTGTTCCACCGGCGGCTGTGTGATTACGTCCAGCCCGTGGAGTGCAATGGGCTATATGGGACTTGTCGGTGCGCTGTTGTCCGGCGTGTTCGGAAAGGGGTGCGCGGGACAATGCAATATGTAATCTCGTTTTTAGAGGGTGTCGTCACCTTCATTTCGCCGTGCCTTTTGCCGATGCTCCCGATTTACATTTCCTATTTCGCCGGCGGCGGGGAGCGCAGCGTGAAAAAGACGCTCAGCGGCGCGCTCGGCTTCGTTACCGGATTTACAATCGTGTTTGTGGCGCTCGGGGCGCTTGCGGGCACGCTCGGTGGGCTTTTAAAAGAATATCAAACCGCGGTCAATATTGTTTCGGGCCTGATTGTCATTTTCTTCGGTCTGAACTTCCTTGGCGTGTTTAAGCTGAATCTTTTTAAAGGCAGCAATCACAAAGTCAACACGAAAAACATGGGCTTCTTTTCGGCAATGCTTTTCGGCATTATCTTTTCGGTGAGCTGGACGCCTTGCGTCGGCGCGTTTTTAGGCTCGGCGCTGATGCTCGCTTCACAGCAGGGGCATGTCGGCGAGGGGGTCGTGATGCTCCTGGTCTATTCGCTGGGGCTCGGCATTCCGTTCGTGCTCAGCGCGGTGCTGATTGATTATTTGAAATCGGCGTTCAACTGGATTAAAAAACACTATAAGGTTATCAATATCGTCTGCGGTGTTCTGCTGATTTTGGTCGGCGTTTTGATGGCGACCGGGCTCATCGGGCGGATGTTCACCCTGTTAAGTTAAAGGAGGCGGCTTATGGCTAAAAAGAAAATGGTTTTAATTTTGATTTTGGTGTTTGTCCTGCTGCTCGGCGGCGCTTATGTGCTTTATACTCGGCTTGAGCCGTCGCTCGCGCCCGACCAACTGGCCGCGCAGACGACAAATGCGGCGGACGACCAGAATGACAGTGCCGACAGCGACGCGAAAGAACAGGTTGCGGCACCGGATTTCACCGTGTATGATGTGTCGGGGAACCCCGTGAAACTTTCCGACTATTTCGGCAAGCCGATTGTGCTGAATTTCTGGGCGAGCTGGTGCGGCCCTTGCCAAATGGAAATGCCCGACTTCCAGGAAAAATATGAAACGCTCGACGGGCAAGTCCAGTTTTTGATGATTAACATGACCGACGGCTCGCGCGAGACCGTGACCAGCGCGTCGGAATTTATCAAAGATCAGGGCTACACGTTCCCGGTGTTTTATGACACCGAAACAGACGCCGCCGCAGCCTATAGTGCAAACTCCCTGCCGACAACCTATTTCATCGACGCGAAAGGCTATGTCATCGCGCGGGCAACGGGCGCTGTCAGCGGCGACACCTTGCAGCGCGGGATTGACATGATCTCCGAAGCATAAGGCTTTTGCTTATAAACTCTTGCGACTTAAAACTAAATATTTCAAAATATAAAAAGAAAAACGGACAGGTGACTGTCCGTTTTTTTAGTATGTAAGATTCACTTTTCATCACAACAGGCGGCAATTAAGAGCCTTGAAATTTTCTCTTGACAAGCGCAATCGGCAAAAGCAACGTGCCGAGAATCGCCAGTAAAGACAAAGCAAAAAACACAATGAGATTTGCGCCTAACGCCACTTTACAGCAATACATAACCACGGCGGCAGCCACAAAAACAATGCAGGCGACCAAACAGATGTTGCCGGTCACGCGGTTGGCATAATTCCATCGGTCTTTATCGGTCATAAATTTTTCGGCGTGGTAACCGACCCGAAAATCCGGGAATTCGGAACGCTTCCGTTTTAATACAAAACCCAAAACGCCGAAAATAACGCCTTCTAATACATACAAAAAGCATATAAAAAGGTTCTCCATCTTTTCACCTGCGCAGTATATTAAGAAGTGCTACATTATCATTCCCACTCGCAAAATGAAACTTAATTCTAAACGCTTTTGTTTGGGGGATTTGATACCATTTGATTTTTCCTGATACCTATTATCCTTATCCTATGGGCTTGCCGAACTTTTGCTATCATTTGGCTATCAAGGAAATGGCTATCAACGGTAAAATTAGATCGGTTTCTCTGGTGGTTTACAACTACATTTTACCACGAAAGGCAGGGAAATGCAATAACCTTCCTCGCTGTGGCGTATCAAGTGATCTTACTGAACATATGGCGCACCTTGTCCAGGCGGCTGTTTGGACGGCGGGGCTGGATGACCGGCTGGCCGACAGCGGCCTGATACCCTTTTAGCTCTGTAAGGCATACGCTCTGCCCGTTGGTGTAAAAGGCCAGATCAGTACGGTATG
>LBJMR02800__coassemble_203_pt1 | contig 82372 bp, 75 predicted proteins | sample LBJMR02800__metabat2_low_PE_050 | metagenome-assembled genome bin LBJMR02800 | reverse complement strand
AAAAACATGATCACCGGCGCTGCGCAGATGGACGGCGCTATCCTGGTTATCGCTGCTACCGACGGCCCGATGGCGCAGACCAAAGAGCACCTGCTTCTTGCCCGTCAGGTTGGCGTGCCTTATATCATCGTTTTCCTGAACAAAGCTGACCAGGTTGACGATCCCGAGCTTCTTGAACTCGTTGAAATGGAAGTTCGCGAGACCCTGAACGAATATGGCTTCCCGGGCGACGACACCCCGATCATCGTCGGTTCCGCTCTGAAAGCACTTGAGTACAACGGCGACGACATCAACGCGCCCGAACTCAAATGCATCTGGGATCTTATGGACGCTGTTGATAACTACATCCCGACGCCCGACCGTAAAGCGGATCAGCCGTTCCTGATGCCCATCGAAGACGTTATGACCATTTCCGGCCGTGGTACCGTTGTTACCGGCCGTGTGGAACGTGGCCAGCTGAAGACCGGTGAAGAAGTTGAAATCGTCGGTCTTACCGATGAAAAGAAAAAGACTGTTGTTACCGGTATCGAAATGTTCAGAAAGACTCTGGACTATGCTGAAGCAGGCGACAACATCGGCGCACTTCTTCGTGGTATTCAGAGAACAGAAGTTGAACGTGGACAGGTTCTTTCCAAGCCCGGTTCAATTCATCCCTACACCAAGTTCACCGGTCAGGTTTATGTCCTGAACAAAGATGAAGGCGGCCGTCACACCCCGTTCTTCAACAACTATCGTCCGCAGTTCTATTTCAGAACCACCGACGTTACCGGCATCATCACCCTTCCCGAAGGCGTTGAAATGTGCATGCCCGGCGACAACGTTGATATGAATGTTGAATTGATCACCCCGATCGCTATCGAAAAGGGTCTTCGCTTCGCTATTCGTGAAGGCGGTCGCACCGTTGGTTCGGGTGTTGTTACCGAAGTTTCCGACTAATTAACACCTGACTAAACCTTGTTTTAAAACCCCGAAACCGTGTTTGCGGCTTCGGGGTTTTTATCATAGTTGACATTCTTGTATTTCTAGTGTATATTATTTACATAAGCTCTTGCTTTTGATTGGTTATTTTAGGGGGGAGATAAGAAACTATATTGATTTATTTGCATTTGATTTTTATTGAGGAGGATTTATTATGAAAAAATTATTTTCGATTTTGTTATTAGGGGTGTCAATATTTTCTATTTTTGCCTTATGTTTTGTTTGTTCAGCTAAGTATGTTACAGTCGACGTAGTTGGTGATGCATCATATACTTTAGGGAGAGCTTCTGCTACCTCTAGAGGTACATTGTGGTCCTCAACCCCCAATACACAGTCTTACAGTATTGGTGCCACAACACATGTTTATTTATATTATACAAAAGATGGTTCAGAAAAATATTATGCAGATTACAGAGAAGCAACAGCTGTTAACGCTAGCCAATATTATAATATGACTGTTTCTGTCGCAAAATGGTCAACAGATGGTTCAAGTAATTTTCATTCGAGACATGTAATCTATGGATTGGAACGAGGAGCAATTGTAACACAAAAGACCGTATGTAAAAGTAATTCGGCTTTTGGAGGGCATTAATGGTTCTTTGAGAGGGAGTACAAATGAAAAAGAAAAAAATCCTGATTGCTGTCGTTTGTGTAATCGCGGCGCTTGCCGTGATTTGTCTTGTCTATTTGTGGTCGGGCAATTCTTTTGTGGCTGAGAAGTTGAGCAACAACCCGAAAGCGCGGGCATCCGTCATCGAGGCGCAGTATAAACTTTCAAAAAAAGAAAATCTTCTGCCCTCGCTTTGTTTTGCATTGTCTTCCATTGACCCGCAGGAACGAACTAAAGAACAGACGGCAAAGATGATTGCCTATTCGGAGCTTTTGTTCCAAGTTCCCGACGAAATGGAGTCGTCGGCGGACACATTTTATGCACAGTATCTTTCCGTCCTTTTGGACGCGCAGGAAACCGAAAAGTTTCAAGAAACCTGCCCGAAGTATTACGCGCTTTGTGAAGATAACGGCGACCTAATGGTGCTGGCAATGCTTTTGCAGCGCGCCGCGCAAAGTGAGAACGCCGATTTTGCCGCCTGGGCGAAGCAGTACGCCGCCGATATTGTGGCGGACGACCCGTTTTTCCCGGATACAGAGGAAAATTATAAGAATACCGTTCAACTGTTTCAAGATATCGCAGAGGCAAAGTAAATGAAGACTGGGGTAGGGGTATGAACCGATTGAAAAGGAGTCTTTCTTCTGTTTGGAAGCTGTTGTGTACCCGTCGTGTCAATTTCTTTATGGCGTGGCTGGTGCTGACAGCTTCTGCTTTCTGCGGCCTTTTTGTGACTGCTATGGGTTGCGCGAACGCCCGCGAGGCGCAAAAAAATGCATATATGTCCCGCAGTCTATCGTTTTCCCTGGAAAATGCTGCGCCGCAAAGCGTGTTGGAAGCGATGCAGGCGGTCGCGAAAAATTATCCGCTGGATTCCTGTGTCGTATTTTCAGAAGCCAAGCGAGAGCAAAGCGTATATAATGGAATTGGAACGGCTGCAGTACAAGATGTCGTTTGTATTGCGACGGAATACACTTCGGGCGGGGAACACCTTTTGTCCCGAGATGCTTTTCTTGGCGGGGCGAACTTAAACCGCGGAGAAGTTTTGCTCGCCGGAGACGTTTCCTTTAACCCTAATGACCCGCCGTTGTTTACTATAAATTATAAACCGTTTTCCGCTGTCGGTGCCGGCGCACATCGGTATTATTCCTCATATAATTTAAGCCTTTCGAGTGCTGAACTTTGGATGTCGCGTGCGGATTTTCTCGAGACGGCAAAAACGGTAGACGAGGTGTGCTTTATGCTTCGGGAAGCGCCGGATGAAGCTGCACTTGAAACGATATTGCAAAGCATTTCACCCTATATTACGCCTACACAGCTGCGCTACACACCGCCTGAGCAGGGGTTGCAGGTGGAAAAAAGCAAATTGCTGGTTAGCTTTCTGTTGCTGTTCGTTTCTTTTGTCAATGTTCAAACCATTTTCCGTTTTTTGAGCGCTAAGCGGAAAAAAGAATTTCGGATTTATCGAATCTACGGCGCCAAACGAGCCTATATCTTTTGGGATATTTTCTTAATGATATTTCTTGTTTCTCTGCTTTCGTTCGGCTCGGCGGTTTTGCTCTATGAAATTTTACAGCCGTTTGCGGCGCCTTATCAGCTTAACTATCCGTTAAATACCTTTACGGTTCTGTTCGTGTGCGGGGCTTTACTTGTCTTAGATGTTTTTTCAGCGCTGCGCTGCTTAAAGGATGTGATGCGATATGAAAACCGTTAAGTTAGCGTGGAACATGCTGTTGGCGGACGGGGCAAAATCTTTGCTGCTGGTTGTGCAGATTGCGTTGTTTATTGTGCTTTTCAATATTTGCACCGGCACTATTTTCACAGCAAACCGTTTGACCGAAAAGGTACAAAACAGCCGGTTGAAAAATGCATACTATTGCAACGCACTTCACGAAGAGTCCATGCCTGACGGCTTTCCAACCTATTCGCCACAGTATTTTACATTGGAAATAGGTTCTTATGCGCTTTGTGCCGATGTTTACAGCGAAACGTATTTGAAAGACTTGCCGGTTCGTTTGCAATACGGGAAAATGTGCTCTGCCTTGCAAAAAGATGAGTGCCTTTTGAGTGCGGATGCTGCCCGATTGCTTGGCTTGCACGCCGGAGACACACTTTACGGAAAATCCGACGACAGGGAAATCCAACTAAAAATCAAAGGTGTGCTGTCTTCGGACGAACAGCTTTTGAAATTCACTGTTTCCGGCAATGCGTTAAGCTTAAAAATGATTTACGAAAAGCCGGTGCAAACTGTTATTCTTTCTGATGCATCCTCTCTGGACGGCGTGCAGTTATCTCCATATCTCGGCTGTGTCGTTTACAAACCGGACGACATAACTGCCGCAGAGATGCAGCAACAGCTCTCGCCTTATGCAGACCTGACGCCGTTTCAATCTATGCTGACCGAGGAACAAAGCGAAAACAGGAGCATTGTCAGCTTGTTTGCCGCTTTTGCAGTGGTTCTGTTCTTAGTCAGCATGACCGGCGTTTTTTCCAACAGCTTTTTGTCTCTCCAATTCCACGAAAAACGTTTTGCCGTTTATTTTTTATGTGGTATGACCAAAAGAAGAGCCGCCGCAGTTTTGGCACTGCGCAATAGTCTGTTGGCACTGATTTCGTGTCTGTTTGGCACAGCGGTTTATCTTTGTATTTGGCAGTTTTCAGCCGTAGACGAATTCGCGTTTTTGCCGGGTATGCTGGCGCTTTCTTGGTTGATTGTGTTCTTGACCGTGCTGATTTCGGCGGTGCCGATTTATGTGCGCGCCGAGCGTCTGACACCCATTCGTTTTTTTAAGGAGGGGATTACTTGAGCGCAATTATACAACTGCAAAGCATTTGCAAGACCTACAATAATGGCAAAAGCAACGCCTTTTTGGCTTTGCAGAATATTGACATAAGCTTTGAAACCGGCAAAATGTACGCGGTCTGCGGCACCAGCGGCGCGGGAAAAACCACGCTTTTAAATATCATCGGGTTAGCCGATATCGCCACTTCCGGGCAATATTTCCTCGACGGAAAAAATGTGGAAAGCGCCTCCGATGCGAAGCAAGCAGAACTGCGAAACCGGTATTTCGGCTATGTGCTGCAGGATTACGCGCTTTTGGAAGCGGAAACGGTATATGAAAATGTTTCGATTCCTTTAATTTTCAGCAAGAAAAAAAGCAAATCGTTTCAAAGCCTTGTGCGCGCGGCGCTGGAAGCAGTCGGTATGGAGAATCATATTAAAACGCAGGTCAGTAAACTGTCCGGCGGACAAAAACAGCGCGTGGCTATAGCGCGTGCAATCGTCAACGAGCCTAAAATCATTTTGGCGGACGAGCCGACCGGCGCGCTGGATTCCAAAACAGGGGAGCAGATTACAGCGTGTTTTAGGAAGCTTTGCACAGAAAAAGGTATCACCGTGATTATGGTTACCCATGACAAACAAGTTGCCGAATGTTGTGATTCCATTTTTCAGATTTCCGATGGTAAATTGCAAAAATAAAAGCAGGGCTTATGCCCTGCTTTTTTTTAGTCCGTTTTTTATCTGCGATTATTTCCCTTTCAAAAGCTTTTCACGCGCTTTATAGTCCGGCAAAATTTTGGCAACCTCTTTGTAAAAAGCAGGGGAGTGGTTCTTTTGCCGAATATGCGCAAGCTCGTGCACAACCACATAGTCAATCGCCTCGCTTGGGCAAAGCATCAGCCGCCACGAATAGCAAATCCCGTTTTGCCCGCTGCAAGAGCCGAAGCGCTTTTTCGCCGAGGTGATTTTCACGCTTGTCGGCGTCACGCCCATGATTTTGGCGAAATACGCCGTCCGCCGGGGCAATTCCGCCTTTGCAAGCGCTTTTAATTCCGTTATACGTTTTTCCGTAAGCTGCGCTTCCTGCTCGTTTCTGCGCCTTTGGCGCTCGGTTGCTTTTTGAATCCAATTTTCGTGTGACCTAACAAAACGGTCCACTTCCGCTTTCGGCACCCACCGCGGCGCGCGAACAACGACCTGCAAGGTCTCGTCAATATGTAAAGAAAGCGTTTTCCCGCGGCATTCCACGCGTTTATAGTCCATTGTCATTCCCGCCTTTTTAATCAGTTTAACAGGTATTTTGCACGTTTGCAAGTTTGTTTTGCAGAAGCTTTAGAAATCCGAAAAAAGGGTTGAAAAAATTGGAAAATTGCGTTAAAATATTTGTTAATTGCGAATGACGCAAAGGCAAGTTTATTGCGATAGGAGAGAATAACCATGGATAAAAATTGGCTGGATAACAAAACCGTTATCGTAACGGGCGCCTCGAGCGGTATGGGCAAAGGCATTACCGAAAAGCTCATCAAAGAGCACGGCTGCAAAGTGCTGGGCGTTGCAAGAAGCGAAAAGAAAATGGAAGCGCTGGTTGCGGAACTCGGCGAATATGCTTCGCAGTTTTCCTATCAGCTGTTTGACGTTTCCGTTCGTGAAAACTGGGAAAACTATGTCGCTTACTTAAACGAAAACGGCATCAAACCCGATGTTTTGATTAACAACGCCGGTATCCTGCCGAAATTTGACCGTTTTGAGCATTATTCGGTTGAAGACATTGAAAAGGCAATGAACATCAACTTCTATTCCGCGGTGTATTCCATGCACGCGCTTCTGCCTTTGCTTTTGGAATCTTCTTCTCCGGCGATTATCAATATCGACAGCTCCGCGGCGCTGATGTCTCTTGCGGGCACTTCCGTGTATTCCGCGAGCAAAGCGGCGCTCAAAGCGCTCACCGAATCCATGCGTGAAGAAATGCGCGGCAGATGCTATATCGGCATTGTCTGCCCCGGCTTTACCAAGACCGACATCTTCCGCAACCAGGGCTCTTCCGATGAAAAAGCCCAGAAGATGCTCAATATGGTCAGCACCTCCTGCGAGAGAATGGTCAAACTGATTATGAACGGTATCGGCCATCAGCGCAGCCTCATGGTGTTCGGCCCCGACGCCGGCTTTATGAACTATTTCGGCAGATTGATGCCCGTCACCGGCGGCAGATTGTTCAGCGCCGTGATGAAAGCGTCCAAACTTCCGTTGTTCGACGGCGTATTTAAAGACTAAAGCCATTAAGCTACATAAGCGCGCCCCGCCTGCGGGCGGGGCGTTTTACGCGATACTATATTAAAAGATTTCCAAAGCGCTTCTTTAAAATTTTCTTTTAAAAAAGTCAGAAAATCCGTAAATTTCGCTTGACGAAAATTGTTTTATATGGTATTATATTCGAGCGTTGAAACGCTGGTGTAGCTCAGTTGGTAGAGCAGCTGATTTGTAATCAGCAGGTCGGGGGTTCGAGTCCGTCCACCAGCTCCACCCTTAACTGGCAGTTGGTTCGGACTCGAACCCTGAGAGGGTGAGCGACGAACAGAAAACAATCCGGCGGATTGTTTTCCGGCGCGAAGTGCGAGGGCGGTACTGTTGCGAAGCAACGGTGACCGAGCACGAAAAACGCGTGTAACGCGGTTTTGTCCGTCCACCAGCTCCACCCTTAACTGCTTACACAGCAACGCAAAAATTGAATATGGGAGAGTTCCCGAGCGGCCAAAGGGAGCAGACTGTAAATCTGCCGTCTACGACTTCAGTGGTTCGAATCCACTCTCTCCCACCAACCAAACCCCTTACCGTCTCCCGGTAGGGGGTTCTTGGTTTGTGGCTTGAGAGAGTGAGATGAGAACAGCACGACCGCCCGCAGGCGGGGAAAAACAGTCCGGGGGACTGTTTTTCAGTGCGCGGCTCGCGAATCCACTCTCTCCCACCAACCAAACCCCTTACCGTTTCGGTAGGGGGCTTTTGGTTTATTGTACCTGCGCATTTTCTTGTGCAGGTACTTTTTCTTTTTTGAAAGTGCCCATTCCGTCTTTGTGTAATCTTTATAAAACACCGTTTCTAATTTTGTGCTGTATGGAAGCAACCGATTTTCTGAAAACTATTGACGAGATTGATTTTCCCTTGCTATAATAGCAATAGAATTACTGACCGTTCAGTAAATAGTTGTGAAAGAAGGAATACAGTGTCTGGACCCAAGCGCAATTTAGAGCGGCGCACCGAGCTTTTGGAAATTTGTTTTGATACCTTTTGTAAAAACGGACTTGAAAACACCGGGATGAAAAAACTTGCGGATGCCTGCGGCGTCTCCAACGGGGCTTTGCTTTACTATTTCGAGTCCAAAGACAATATCGTCATTGCATCCACCGCCCACTGTATGGCGAAGGTCGAGGACGATTTTATGGCGAAAGCGCCGACGAGTTTTGCCGATATTGAGCGGTTCTTGCGTGAAATGCCTTATCTCACCGCAAAACTGCACGGCGAAAAATATCGTTTTATGTATCAGGTCTATGCAAGTCCTAGGTATCGGGAATACGGCAAAGAATTTTTCCGCGGCGTAAACGTCCGTTATCACCAATATGCCGAATTGCTTTCCGGCAAACTGGGAATGCCTACGGATTATATTCAAGGTATGATTTATATTTTCGTCCGCGCTTGTGTGCATTATGCGCTGTTTGAGGATGAGAACTATTTACAATTACAGTTAAGCGCAATACGCGCTTCTTTGGAGGCCTATATAAAAGGAAAATATATCAAAGGGAGGACACAGTTATGAAAAAGAAAACCTTTGCCCGAATCGGCGCCGTGGTGTTGTCGGTTATGCTTCTAATCGTGCTGATGCCGGCGACAGCATTTGCGACCGATAAAACCGCCGACAAATGGGACGGAACGGCGGATACCGCTTGGTTTACCGGAACGGAAACCGAATACAACATCGATTCTGCCGCGGCATTGGCGGGCGTGTCTCAACTGGCGGCGGAGAATAACACGTTTCAGGGCATTACGCTGAATTTGACAACCGACGTCGACCTTGACGGGCTTCCATGGACGCCGATTGAAAATTTCCGCGGCACTTTCAACGGCAATCACCACAAAGTGTCCAATATGTATGTGGAATTGGTGCAAGGACAAAGCGGATTTTTTGAATATCTGTTTCAGGCAACCGTTGAGAATTTGACCATTGACCAGGCAAATGTGGTAATGACGGCAACAAACAGTGGGTTTTATCAGGGTATTCTTGCCGGGTGGGCGCAAAGCAGTACAATTATAAATTGCGGTGCTTCCGGCAAATTAACCGCTGATATCAGCGGTTCTGATGTACCTTGTATCAGCGGCTTTATCGGTTCCTGTAAGCAAAATACCCGGTTGCAAAACTGCTGGTCGCTTGCGGACGTGACCGTGGTAAACGAGGATTTGCCGGCAATGGTCGGCGGTTTGGTAGGGCAGTGGGAGAATGCTGCCGACGGGGCTGCGGTCATTGACTGTTATTTTGGGGGCAGCGTCCTCGTGGCAGATGACGAGACCTCCGCGGCCGGAATTATGGGTGCTGCGCTTTCTTTCAACGGTGAAGTGATCTTGGTCAGTGGCTGTGTCTCTTACGGGACAATAATTGTGCCGGAAACGGTGGCAGAGAACGCGATACACATTGTTGCGTTGGATGAAGACGGGCAAGCCCAAAATTGTTTGTGGCTCGACGACGGGAAAATGGCGGTTGTTCGGCTGGTTGTGGATTGGAGCACAGGAACAGCTTCCGCAGACCCGAATTTTGACGAGCAAATTTGCGGCCACGCTGTCTCCGATTTCTCCGACCCGGCTGTTCTTGCAGAACTGAACGAAAATGCCCAAACCGAAAATCTCTGGGCGTTAGGCATCAGCGGGTATCCGGTGTTTGCGAGCCAGACGAATCTGATTCGGGGCGATTATTCCAAAGTGGAAGAGGCAAAGGCAAAAGTCCCGGCGGACCTGTCTTTATACAGTGATGAAACCGTTGCTGCTTTGCAGAAGGTCTTGAACGGCATCAACTATGATATGAGTATAGATGAGCAAGCCGAAATTGACGCGCTTGTAAAGCCGATTGAAGACGCTGTTGCCTCCCTTGTTTATAAAGATGCGGATTACAGCAAGGTGGATGCGGCAATTGCAAAAGCAGAATCCCTCAACAAGAAAGACTATAAGGATTTTTCAGAGGTAGAAGCAGCAATCCAAGCGGTTGTTCGCGGTAAAGATATTACAAAGCAGAGCGAAGTGGACGCAATGGCAAAAGCGATTGAAGACGCGCTTGCCAATTTAGAGGTTATCGCGGTCGAAATCCCCAAAACCGGCGGCGCAACCGACGGCTTGAGCCTGTGGTTTGCAGTTCTCTTCCTTTCCGGCGGTGCAACCTGTTTAGCAGCGGCTTACCGCAAAAAGTTGCGTATGCACTGACAGGAAAAAGACACCTGTAAAAATTGAAAAGTAGAAAACACCCGACCGAGCAACTCCCGTTCGGTCGGGTGTCTTGTGCGCAATGCTTGCTTTTTTCGGCAGGGTATATTATGATAATAGCAAGATATAAAAAGGAGGCTTTTTATGTCCATCACCGTTAACATTTACTATACCGGCAAAGATGACAACGCCAAAAAATTCGCAGAAGAAATGGTTTCGTCCGGCCTTGTGGACGCCGTGCGTGCGGAAGAGGGGAACGAGCGTTATGCGTACTTTTTCCCGATGGACGACCCGCAAACCGTGTTGCTGATTGACCGCTGGCGCGACCAGGCGGCGCTCGACATTCACCACAAAACGGAAATGATGCAGAAAATCGCCGCGCTTCGTGAAAAATACCACCTCAAAATGCGCGTCGAGCGGTTCGTCGAAGAGCAAAAATAAGGAATGTGCAAAAATCCCGCCTGTTTTCCGGGCGGGATTTTTCTCTTCATTGACTTTTTTTGCCGGTTATACTAAAATATCTTCGTGTGAGTAAACTGAGCAATTGCGGGGGCGCTTTTTGCGTCCGTGAGGAAAGTCCGAGCATCACACAGCAGGGTAACGGCTAACAGCCGCCGAGGGCGACCTTAGGGAAAGTGCATAGAAATATACCGCCATAATTTTATGGTAAGGGTGGAAAGGCGAGGTAAGAGCTCACCGGGATGCAGGTAACTGTATTGCCGAGTAAACCCTACCCGATGCAACATCGACCGAAGTTGTCAGCTGGGCAAATACTTCGAAGGATGGCTTGAGCGCGTCGGCAACGGCGCGCGTAGATAGATAATTGCTTTCAACGACAGAACTCGGCTTACAGGTTTACTCACACATTTTTTCTTCGCCTCATACAATGCTATGGGGTGATTTTATGTTGGAAACATTTTTCGGCGCGGTCTTTGTGGGGCTTGTTCTGTTCGGGCTTTTGGTGCTTTGCTACGGGATTATGCTCAAACTCATGCTCCCGAAACGGAAGTATACATATTACGTCGTCATTCCGGCGCGCCGGTGTGACAGCGACGTGACTGCGGCGGCGTATGCCGCACGGATGAAAATGCATTTAATCGGCGACGAGCTTTACGGCAATGTTGTCGTTTTAGACTGCGGCATGGACGAAACCCAAAGGCTCAACTGCCTGAACGTCTGCCGCGAGACCAACGGCATTTATCTTTGCGATTATGAGGAGTTCAAGGAACTGACAAAATGAGTGAAGCTGTGGAAAACGAAATCATCGGCGGAACCGTGGAAGACATAAAATTCCGCAATGAGCAAAACGGATATACGGTGCTGGAAATCGGCTGTGATGAGGAACTTGTCACGGCCGTCGGTACTTTTGCGGATATTTCCGTCGGCGAAACGGTGCGGCTTTCCGGCTTTTGGACGTTTCACCCGACGTTCGGGCGACAGTTTAAAGTGGAAGCGTTTGAACGCGAAATGCCGGCGACCACCGAACAGCTTTACAACTATCTCGCCGCCGGCGCCGTGAAAGGGATCGGTCCCGTTACGGCGGAAAAAATCGTCAAAAAATTCGGCGAACGTGCCTTTGATGTGCTCGAAAACGAGCCGGAACAGCTCGCAACAATCAAAGGCATTTCCCTGGAAAAAGCCGAAAAAATACAGGAAAACTTTAAAAAGCAGTTTGCCGTTCGCAACATTATGATGTCGCTGGAAACTTACGGCATGTCCCCGCGCGAGTGCATCGCCGCGTTTAATGCGTTCGGCTCCAACGCCGTGGAGCGGGTGCTCAAAAATCCGTTTGATTTGTGCGAAGCGCAGGCGGGCATCGGTTTTGAGCGCGCCGAAGCGATTGCCGAAGCGCTGCCGAACCCGCCCGCGCAAGCTTACCGCCTGCGCGCCGGGATTACCTATATCGTCCGCCAAAACCTCTATTCCAACGGCCACACCTGTATCCCGCGCGAAAAACTTCTGAAAATCGCCGCGGCCTATCTCGGCACCGATACGGATACGATTGACATTTCATTGGACGAGCTCCTTAAAAGCGGCGCATTGGTCGAAAAAGAGCTCGGCGGCAGAGCGTTTGTGTTTTTAAAAAGCGCCTACCGCGACGAAAAGACGATCAGCGACCGCATCAAAATTTTACTGCGCTTTCCGCCGCCGCAATGTAAGACTTTAGACGCGGATATTGAGAAAATCGAGCAGGAAGACGGCATTCAATATGCCGACAATCAAAAAGAAGCCATAAAAACGGCCCTGGACCGCGGTATTTTGATTTTAACCGGCGGACCGGGTACGGGCAAGACCACGACCCTAAACGGCATTTTAAAGCTGTTTGAGCGCCAGGAACTGGACATCGCCCTTGCCGCCCCGACGGGCCGCGCCGCCAAACGTATGACGGAGCTGACCGGCCGCGAGGCGAAAACCATACACCGCCTTTTAGAAGTCGAGTGGGACGAACACGACCAGCCGGTGTTTAAACGCAACCTGCGCAATCCTTTGGAATGTGACGCGCTGATTCTCGATGAACTTTCTATGGTCGACATCAGCGTGTTTGCAAGCCTTTTGCAGGCGCTCCCGTTCGGCTGCCGGCTGATTATGGTCGGCGACGCCGACCAACTGCCTCCGGTGGGCGCGGGCAATGTGCTGGCGGATTTAATCGCAAGCGACCTTTTGCCGGTTGTCCGGCTAGACACGGTGTTCCGGCAGGCGATGCACAGCCTGATTGTCACCAACGCACACCGTATCGTCCGCGGCGAAACGCCGGTGTTAGACAGAAAAGACGGCGACTTTTTCCTAATGGAACGCCCGAACGCATTTTTGGCAGCGCGCACAATCGCCGAGCTTTACTGCAAACGCCTGCCCGACGCTTACGGCTATTCCCCGCAAACGGATATTCAGGTGCTTTGTCCGTCAAAAAAAGGCGAGGCGGGGAGCGTCCATTTGAACAAGATTTTGCAGGAACTTGTAAACCCGCCGTCCGACGAAAAGAAAGAGCTTTCCACAGGCTTTCGGACGTTCCGTTTGGGCGACAAAGTCATGCAGACAAAAAATAACTATAACATCATTTGGGAAAAAGACAACGGCGAAACCGGCGAGGGGATTTTTAACGGCGACATCGGCGTGATTGAAAATATCGACATCCACACCGAAACCGCGCAAATCCGTTTTGACGACCGAAGCGCCGTGTTTGCAAAAGACCAGCTCATTGACGTGGAGCTCGCTTACGCGATTACCGTCCACAAAAGCCAGGGCAGCGAGTTTCCGGCAGTCATTATGCCGGTGGTATCGGTGCTGCCGAACCTTCGTTACCGCAATCTTTTATATACCGCCGTCACCCGCGCCAAAAAGCTGATGATTTTGGTCGGCACAGCGGCAGAAGTCGAAGCCATGACCAAAAACGACAAAAAAACGCGCCGCTATTCCGCGCTGCGCTATTTCCTGAGTGAAAACTAAATGATAAAACAAAACCGCCGCACCCAAAAAGTGCGGCGGCATTTTCTTTTATTTCCTTATTCTTCCCGAAGCTGAATACGCATATCATTGCCTAAGAAATGCAAAACCGTGTAGCTTCCTAAAATCCGGGAGGTGACGCGGTCGGAATATTTGTCGGTGAATTCTTTGAAATTCAAATTGGTGTTGATAATCGTCGGCTTTTTCTGTAAATCGCGTGTGTTGACAATATTGTAAATCTCCGCCACAGTAAACGCGGTGGTGAATTCTGTGCCGAGGTCGTCTAAAATCAACAAATCACAATCTAACAGAAGGCTTTCCGTGTCCTCATCTTTCGCTTTCCCGAACCGCTCTTTTTCAAGCTTGGAAAGCAGGTTTTGCGCCGACCCGTAAATCACGCCGTAGCCGCGTTTGATAACCTCTGCGGCAATAGCAAGGGAAAGGTGGGTTTTGCCGAGCCCCGTTTTGCCATATAAAAACAAGCTGCCGGAATTAAGCGTAAAATCTTTGGCGTAGCCTTTGCAAAACGATAAAATACCTTCCATTTCTTCACGCGGAATGTTGCCGTTTGCGTCCGGCGTGTTCGGATATTGCGAAAGCGTAAAATCGTCAAATCCGCAAAGGCGAAGCGGCGTTTGCTTCGCGAGCAGGGCATAGGCGGTTTCTTTCAGCAATTTTTGATAGCACGCGCAGGCGTTTCCGTTTTCGTCCACGCCTTTGTCCTCGCAAATGGGGCAGGTGTAAGCGGGGCGCAGATAGTTTTCGGGGTAGCCGTTGTCGAGCAAAAGCTGTTTTCGCTGTTCCTGTAACTCTAAATTGTATTTTGCCAAACTTTCAATCGCTTCTTTGGCGCTTTTTCCGGCGCCGACCGTGTGAATCGCGCAAAGTCCTGTGTTTGCCATTTCCTGCTCAATTACGGCGAGCTGAGGGCATTTGGCTTTGACCTCTGCGCGGTGCAGTTCGGCGGTGCGTTCCGCTTTTTCACGGCGTTCCCGCAAAATGCGCGTCGCTTCTTTATATGTCTCTTGTGTATATCCCATTTGTTACTCCGCCTTTTTGGTTTGCGAATGTTTTTTTGCGGTGACAGTCGCCTTGCGAAGCGCCGTTTCCAAGTCGAAAGACGTGCCTTCAAGCGATTGTTCTTGTTTTGCTTTCGCCGTCTGTTTGCGGGCGTTTTCAATGTCCTGCGGCGTTTTGATGCCGTCGTTGTGCCAGTTCTTTAAAATCTTGTCCATATAGTTAAACGAGATTTTGCCCGTGCGCTCCGCCGTTTCTTCATAGGCGCGCACAAGCATTTCCAAGGAAAACCCCATGTCCATCCACGAAAGCAGATAGTCGCTTTGTTTTTGCGTGGGGCGCGGGGTGGAAATGCCGGTCACGGTTTTCAGTTCGCCGAAAAGCTTTTCCACGGCGGAAATCCGCTGAATATAGGCGTTTGCGTCGTCGAGCGTTTCAATCTCGCGCGAAAACCAAATTCTCCCGATTTTCGCAATGTTCGCGGTCGAAGCGCGGCCCTGTTCCGCCAAATGCTGCAGCAGCGTCAAAATGACCTCTTTTTGAAGCCCGTAGGTGTCAAACAACGTCAACAGCGTCGTCTGCATGTCAAGCCCAATGGTGCGCCCTAAAATCTGCTGCGCCTGCGTCATTAAGCTGCGGACGGTCTCGTCCTCCTGCATGCGCGCGGCAATTTGCTCCATTGTGGGTTTCGGCAGCACCGGCACGTCGGAATCCACGACAGGCGCCTTTTTGGGAACCGCCGGTGCGGGGACGGGGGAAGCTGCCTTTTTCACTTCCGGCTGTTTTTGCGTTTGGGCTTTCGGAATGAAACGCACATTTCCGCGTTCGTCTTGAAATTGTAAAATACCTTTGGAAACCCAAAAGTCCAGCGCACGAAGCGCACCGTCTGCCGAAAGGCCGAGTGCATTTGTCATCGCGTCCACCGAAATGCCGCTGCTTTGGTTGCGAAAAATCCAAAGCAGGACTTTGAGGTCTTCTAAGGATGCCTGCGTAAGATATTCGTCCGCAACGCTTGCAGGAATTGCAAACATAGCGCTGTAACAATCGGGGTTTAATATGTACATCGAGAATCCTTCTTAGTTAAATCTTCTTTTTGCAGAAACTTTGCATGCAGCAAGCCTCGCAGTTTGCTTTGCGCGCCGTGCAGACCGCGCGCCCGTGCAAAACAGCACGGTGGCAAAAATCATTGCTCTCTTCGGGCGGCAACAGCTTCTTCAAAGCCGTTTCCACTTTATACGGGTCTTTTGTGGCGACAAGCCCCAAACGGTTCGCAAGGCGAATTAAGTGCGTATCCGTCACCACCGCGGGCTTTTTGTAAATGTCACCCAAAATCAGGTTGGCGGTTTTGCGTCCGACGCCTTGTAAAGAGGTAAGCCCCTCCATCGTGTCAGGGACTTTTCCGCCGAAATCATCGCGGATTTTCTGCGCCATAGCAATAATATCCCGCGCTTTTCCGTGATAGAAACCGCAGGAATGGATAAGCTGTTCTACGTCCTCCACCTGCGCGTTGCAATAATCCTCTAAGGTTGGATATTTTGCAAACAGGGCGGGGGTGACTAAATTCACCCGCGCGTCGGTGCATTGCGCGGAAAGGCGGGTCGCAATTAAAAGCTCTAAGGGATTGTCAGCGTGTAACGAGCAAAGGGCGTCGGGATATTCTTCTTTGAGCGCCTTAACGGCTTCAAGTGCAATTTCTTTCTTTGTCATAACTGCTCCGGGTAGTCCATGTTGCGCGGCAGCCCCAAAAGGAAGTCCGCGGAAACATTAAAATATCGGCAAAGTGCCGCAATGTCTTTAAGCGACGGCTCCGAAGCGCCGGTCTCTAAAAACGAGATTTTGCGCTGCGTCACGCCGATGGCGTTCGCAAGGTCCGTTTGTGTTAACGGCGGTAACTTTGCACACCTTAAATTTTTCAAATTTTGCCCGAATGACATGAAAAACATCCCTTCCAAAACACACCGAACGGTCGTAATTGAAAACTATTGTAACACACAAAAAAGCCTGCTATCAAGCGGAAAAATGACCCTTACAGTAAAAATTTGACTACCATTTTTGTGCAATTTGAAAATCATACAATATTTAGTATTTTACGGGCAAAAAAAGGCGAAAAAGCACCAATTGTCTATTGTAAATATTGGGGGAATTTGGTATACTAATCCTATAGATTTTTGTGATTTCGGGGAAAAGGAGGTTCTTTTTATGAACCCTGCCAGACGAAAAAGCTTTTTTGCGGTGCTTTTGTGTATCTGTTTGCTCTTCTCGCTTTCGGTGACTGCCTTTGCGGAAGATGCGGCGGTCGCGCCGTCGTTTACCCAGTTAAAAGACCCGGCGGGCGAAATGCTTGCCGTTTCCAAATACGGTGATACGAAAAATTACCCCGAAAATTCGCTGGAGGGGATTCTCTCCGCCGCGAAAAACGGCGCAGATATGGTTTATGTTCATGCGCGCAAAACCGCCGACGGCTATATTGTCTTAATGGCGGATGAAAACCTTTCTAGAATGTGTGTCGATTCGTTGGGCAATGTTGTGGATAAAAATATTACCGACGTCGGCTATCACGAGCTTTCCACCTATCACCTTCGCGCGGGAACCGGCAGTTTGCATGAAACGATTACCGCCTATACCGTTCCCACCTTGCAGGAGGTTGTCGCCAAAATTTCCGGCCGGACGCTTTTGCTGTTGGACGGCGCGTGGGACTTCCACGACGAAGTGTATGATATGCTCGTTACAAATAACGCGCTCAACAGCGTCGTGTTTTTGGCAAGCGGTGACAAAAACGAAGTGGACGACTGGCTTTCCTCCAAAAGCACAATGCCGCTTGTGATTTCTTCTTATCACGGCAACGTCGTTTTCAGCGCACGTTCCACCATTTCCAAAACCCTTTCCGCGGGTGCTGTCGGTACGCTTTTGTCGACCGGCAACGCATACAGCGTACTTTATCAAAACAGCGTCATGTCCAAGTTTGAAAACGCCGGCCGCGCCGTAATCGATATGACCTCGCCCGACCTCTGCGGCAACCGGGAGGACAATTATCTCGGCTGGAACGACGTCACCTCGCGCGGATATAGCGTGATTATTACAAACAACATTCAAGAACTTTGCGAATATTTTGACCGCGTCGCCTTGCAAAAGGAACGCCTTTCTAAAAATATCGAAGCCGCTCAGGCGATTGACGTGACGCTTTGCAGTACGGATTCCGCAAATGCGCTGAAAGATGCCATAACCGAGGCGAAAGCCGCGTTGGAAGGGCCTTGCTCCGAAAACAGCTTGATGCAAAGCAACTATGCGCTCCAGCTCGCCATGAATAGCCTTACAAACCGCACGGAAGAAGGCGGGGAAGGGAAAACCGTAACCACCGGGCGTATTGTTGCTGCTGTTTTGGTCATTATTGCGTTTGTTGTTTTTGAGGTCGTCTTTGATTTGCTGCGCCGCAAAAAGGTTCGCAAACGCAGAAAAGCTTTGGCGGACAAACGCCGCCGTATGGAACAGCAAAATTTCGAAAATACAGACCAAAACAATTAAACCATGAAAAAGGGCAGACACTTGCTGTCTGCCTTTTTTTGTGCATAATTTCAAAAATATAGTTGCAAATCGTGTAGCCATTTGTTAAAATAAGAAAAGAATTATGCAAAAGGGAGGAAATTTATGCAAAGTGCAGTAACAGCAAACCATAAGCTGCATTACGGCAAAACCGTAACGCTTTTTTAAAATGTCTATCATTTCGTAGTTTTAAATAAAAAAATTATGCATGAATACAACCTTATAGCGACCAATCGTTTGGATGTTTTTCTTGTATCAGGGAGGGCAATATGAGTAACAAAACGTTATTCTGTGAAAAGAATGGCAAGCTGCATTTGTACCATACCATTCTTACCGGATTTGGATTTTTAGCGACTTCCATTGCATGGGCGATTTATGACCCGTATATCACTAAAATTTTGGAGCACCTGTTAGGAAATTCGGCGTGGGTGACTTCTCTTAGTACAAAATTGAATGAAAGTATGCCTTTCCTTGCGCGCTTTGCCGCGGCACAAGGGGAGAATGTCAATCTGGCCGGCGGCGGAATTACATTGGTGCCGTTGTTCATTGGTATTATCATGACCTTCGATAATATTTTCGGCGTCATTTTCCAACCAACGTTTGGGAAGCTTTCGGACAGATGTCATTCTAAGTTAGGTAAACGCCGCCCGTTTATTGCGTTTGGTGCGCCGGTTTGTGCGTTCCTGTTCGCGCTGATTCCTGTTTTTGCACTGGAAGGCTCGCTGCCGCTGACGATGATCTTTATCATTCTATTTGTGTTTGTTATGTCGCTTTGGCGCGCGCCGGTTGTTGCCCTAATGCCGGATTTAACACCGCCGGCTTTGCGTTCTGAAGGCAATGCCATCATTAACTTGATGGGCGGCCTTGGTTCGCTGATTGGCATGATTGCCGGTACAATTGTTACCATCATTTACACAGCTGTGACCGGGACGGAAATAACGTCGACCAATGAAGAGCGTATTTTCCCTTATGTTTTCCTTTTGGGTTCTGTGGTTATGATTATCGGCATGCTCGTTGTGCTTTTCAAAGTCAAAGAACCAGACAGCAGGCTAAAAGCAACGGCGGACCTTAACATAGAAATGGACGCAAAGGCGAAAGCGGCCGCTGAAAAAGAGGCACGGAAAAAAGAAAAAGCTGCGATTAAAGCCGAAAAGCTTTCCCGCGGCGAAAGAAAGAGCCTTGCATTTATGCTGATGGGTCTTTTCTTCCTGTTCTGCGGCACAAACGCAATCACCACGTTCTTTGCTTTGTTTGCAGCTGAAATTCTCCATTTTGCTACCAGCCAGGCAACCATTCTGATGGCGATATTTGCAGTTTGCTCGGCGGCTGCAGCAATTCCTGCCGGCAAAATGGGTAAAAAATTCGGAAGAAAGAAAACCATTCTCGCCGGTCTTTCTATTTTCATTATCGCCTTTATAGTTTTCTTTGCTGTGTTCAACGTGATGATTGCAAAAGACGGCTTTAATCTTAGTTCTTTCAATTCCACCAACAAAGCCTATATCGCGGTTACGGACGAAATTAACGAATACAATGATACAAATCAGCTTAAAGACGAAGCTGTTCTCACGATTGATGGTTACATAAGTTATTTGAAGGGTGAGAACGTAGCTGAAACTGCAAAATATCTTGCCTTTGACAACGCGCTTGCAGAAAAAGGATTCTCCTTTGATACAATCCTTTCGATTTCCAACGGGGAGCTTGGGCTTAATCTTTCACCTGACGATAGAGGCGAGGCATTGAGTGCGGTTTCCGGCGCGCTTGACAAAATTATCGGGTTGATGAAAATTCTCATCTATCCGGTTTTGGTACTCGGCGGTATTGCAAATATGTTTATTACGGTGAATACACTGCCTTTGGTTTTGGAAATCGGCGGTATCGATAAAGTTGGGACCTTCACCGGTTATTACTATACCGCCACGTTCTCGGCGCAAATTGCTTCTCCCATTGTTTACGGAATTGTGGCAATGCTCAGCGGCACCTATTTGTCGTTGTTCTATTACAGTCCGATTACCTTCGTAATAAGTGCATTGTGTATTTTCGTGGTTCGTCACGGCGAAGCCATTCCGCAAAATGTGATTGATAAAATTGAAGTGGAAAACGCCGATTAACCAAAAATCAAAGCCCGATGCAAAAGCATCGGGCTTTTTTGCGCCGCGTAAGATACAGTACGGCTCCCCTGTGCGTGAAGGTGCAGGCTTCACGACCGCTTCTGCTTACAACAGCGCTTGTTTTTTGCACATTCCATTCTATGTGTATTTTCTCTATTGGTTACAAAAGCAAAATAAAAGCCGGAAGCAAGTCGCTTCCGGCTTTTAAAAAATAGATATTTGCTTTAATTCACACGGCGCAGCGCAACCGAAACGCCTTTGCCGATGGCCGAGCCGAGAATGGCGCAGACTACAAGTTCAATCGGCGCATTTAAGCCGGCGGCAATACCGATGACCGTTTTTAAAACGGTGTCGACACCGCCGAGTGCTGTCGCTTGTTCCGGCGTAAACTGCACGTTCCAAAACAGAAGCGCTAACAGCCCCAAAAAGAAAACCGTGTTGAGCAAAGAACCGCTCACGCCGGCGACCACCAAAGACCAGCTTTGCTTTTTGTCGTGCTTTTGACAGGCTTTGAAAATCAGACCGCAAAGCCAGCCGGCAAGCACACGGGACACCACGCAGACAATCAGCGTGCGGAAAATGCTGACCGAGACCAAAACGGCGCCGAGCGGACTGCCCGTGAAGCACTGAATGAAGCTGGTGATGCCGAATACCGTGCCCAAAAAGGCAGAAACGGCAGGTCCTTCCGTGACCGCACCGATAATGACCGGGACCATAATCAAGGTCAATTCCAAAGGTCCTACGGTTAAATAACCGAGCCTTGTGAACGACATGACCAAAATCACAGCGGTCAGCATGGCGGTTTCGACAAGCAGAAGCGTTTTTCTTCTGTTTGCCTTCATGTTGGTTGACATAATATATTCCTCCTTGCTGTTGCTCCGTTGCCGGATGCAGCGCAAAATTTAGCGAAGGTTTTTTATTTATTGGTTCTTTTCATAAATGGTCCGAAGCCCCGTTAAAATCAAATTGGGGTCTAACTGTAACTTATGCTTACAAACAGGCGCAATAAACGAGGAAAGCCCGCCGGTCGCAATCACACTTGCCGGGGTTCCGAGCTCGTCTGTAAAGCGGTCCAGAAGTCCGTCAATCATAGCAGCCGTGCCGAGAATAATACCGCTTTGCATGCTTTCCACAGAATTGGTCCCACAGGCTTTTTTCGGCGGCTCCAAATTGATGGTCGGCAACAGAGAACTGCGGTCGGTCAGCGCTTCCAAAGAAATCGCAATACCGGGCGCAATCATGCAGCCGCGAAAACCTTTGGATTTGTCCACTGCATAAATCTTTGTCGCTGTCCCGAGGTCCACCACAAAGGCGGGGAGGGGATATTGTGCCACGGCACCGACAGCGCCTGCGGCAAGGTCAGCGCCGAGTTGCGCGGGGTTGTCAATTAAAATGTTTAATCCGGTTTTTACGCCGGGACCTAATACCAATACTTTATTACATATCAGCTTTTCTATTGCACGCTGAACAGGCGCAGTAATTTCGGGTACAACTGAACTGATAATACCGCCGGCAATGTCTGTCGGGGCGATATGATACATGGAAAACAGATTGCAAAAATCCATGGCAAACTGGTCGTCTGTTTTGCGGCGCTCTGTGGAAAAGCGGGCACTCATAGTGAGCGTTTCGTCGTCAAACAGCCCGACGTTCATATTTGTATTTCCGATATCAATTGTAAGAACCACGTCATCACGTACTTTCAAATGGTTTAGAATAAGAAATAAGCCGACATTCAGTATAGCATAAAAGAACAAAAAAAACAAGCGACTTCTAAAGAAGCCGCTTGTTAAAACTACTTATTTGTCTTCTTTTTTCTTCTTGGTCAGAAGAAGTGCTGCGCCCGCAACAGCTGCAACAGCAACAACAGAAATCAGAGCGGTGTCGCCGGTTGCCTGGGAACCACCGAATTCATCGGAAGAACCGCTGCCGGTACCTGCGTCGCCGGTGCCGCCGCCGAACAGGCCGGAAATGGTGTCAACAATGCCGCTCAAGAAACCACCGATGCCGCCTTCGTTGGAAGATTCGGAAGTGGGCTCATTTGCGTTGATGAGATTGGTTGCTTCGTTATACATATCGTCATCAATCGCACCGGCGCTGTGTAAAGCGTCAACAACAGTCTGCATTGCGCTTGCCGGAATGCCGGCATCTTTCAATTTCTGAATCAATTCTTCAGCAGAAACCAATTCGTCAAAGTTGATGTCCGGAAGGGTAATATCCGGAAGGTTCGGCAAGGTAAGGTCCGGAAGCAAAGAACCGCTGCCGCTGGTTGTGCCTGTACCGCTGCCACCGCTGGGCGAAGTTGTCGGCGCAGCAGTTGTCGCAGTGGGATCAGTGCCGGGCTTCATAGTGATTGTCGGCTTTGCAGTATCCGGAGCAGCTTCCAAAGCAGTGATAAGGTTTGTATAACGAGTGTCATCAATGCTGCCGTTTGCTTTCAGCTTATCCAGGCAGTATTTGATAACGGGTTTATCAAACCCATTGTCCTGCAAACTTTTGATTTGCGCTTTGCTCAAAGCAGCATTGCCGGGACCGTTCTTAACCGTGTTGAGAATGGTGGTTAAGTGTTGTTCCTCATTCGGCAGATAATCTGCAAAGGAAGTCAAGCTGAGTGCGAACACCAGCGAGAGTGCCAAAATGGCGGCAATAACCTTTTTCATAGTCTAAGTCCCTCTTTTTCTTTCATAAAATTCTGAGCCGAAGCTCATTTAGACAGGGTTATTTTACTATATTTATATACATATGTCAAGTAATCCCAAACAAAAAATACATATTTTTATTTATAAATTGACCTTCTTTGCATTTTCCTATACAATATATAGTATAGAACCCGAATTTAGGATGGATTTTGTTATGAGAAAAGCTTTAAAAATTACACTTCTACTTTCCGCCGTGTTATTCCTACTTTCTTGCGTCGGCGTTCTTTTGGAATTGTTCGGCTATTCCGTTTGTTTTTTCGGAAGACCCGTGCACGCGTGGATTGCTTTGCCGCTGATTGTTTCCGGCGTTGCGCTTACGGCTTGTTTTTGCTGTCTGCTTGCCCCGAAAACGGAGGAACATGCTGAACGCATGCTCAGAAAAATGCTTCAGGTCGTGCTTTGTCTTTTGTGTGCGGTTTTTACGGCCGTCTGCGCCGTCCTCGGTGCAATGAATTCTGTTTCCTATTCGGAAAGCGAACTTGCGGCAGATAAAAACCATAAACTGTTCGTGGAAGAAGATGCCTCGTTCGGCGACCCGGCGGTGTATGTTTATAAGCGGTATTCTCCGTTTTTAATGTCTTACCGAAATTCCGCCGTGCTATACGGCTTTTCCGGGGATTTAGACTCGATTACCGTTCAGTGGGAAGATACCTATTGCGAAGTGTCTTACAGCGGCTATGCCGACGACGCGCAGTCCGAGGCAGATGAGCAAACCCTCACGCGCAAAATCTATTATGTGCCGGAAACCATTTCACCGGAAGCCTAAAAAAATTCTATGCGAATCCCTATACTATTTTATAAATAATCCCCCGAAAGCCTTGTTGTGCTTCCGGGGGATTTCTTATTTATACCATTATAAATTCGCAGCCACAAAATCCGCAATATCCTGCTTTTCACAGCCGCCGGCGTGTCGGGCAAATTCTTTGCCGCCGCGCACCAAAAGCAGGGTCGGAATGGAAAGAATGCCGTACATGCTTGCAAGCACCGCTTGCGTGTCCGTATCAATCTTGCAGACTTTCACCGTGTCGTTTTCCTCGGCAAAAGCTTCCAGTTCCGAAGAAACCACCTTGCACGGTCCGCACCAGTCGGCGTAAAAGTCCAGCAAAACCGGCTTTTCGCTTTTGGAAACCTCTGCCTGAAAATTTTCTAATGTAACTTGTGTAATCGCCATGGTTATATCCCTTTCGTGTTTGAAATGGTTTGCGCGAGCAAATAGGCGCGCTGTAAATCCGCGTCCGAAACCTCACGTTTGTCCGTGTGGTCGGCAAGGATTGTCGCGCACAAATTGGTGTTCATCACCGAAAACGCGCGGCGTACCTGTTTTTCCAAAACGGCTTGTGCTTCTGCGCCGTCCGAGCCGGCCGTCAAAAGCATAACCGCCTGTTTCGGCTTTTCAATCGGCTTTTCAATGTGCCGGCGAAACCGTGCGCAGAAAAACCGCTGGAAACGGTCAAACAACGCTTTCATCGGTGCGGGAAACGCGTCCAAATACACCGGCGACGCAATGACAATCAGGTCCGCGTCAAAATAGTGATTCATAAATTCGTCCAAATCTTTTTTGGAACAACCGTCTGATGCCTTGCAGTAGCCGCAGTCGTTACAGGGGGTGGGTTTCAATTCAAACAAGCGGACAATTTCCACGTCAAACGATTTGGAAAGTCCTTTCAAAAATGCGCCCGTCAGCTTTGCGGTGTGGCTGTTGCGCTTCGGCGAACCGAATAAAACCAGCGCTTTCATTCGTCCAAAAGGCTGTCGCAGAATTTGCAGACCGCCTTCCCTCCGTGTTCATAGAACAGGTGCGGCACATACGCTTCCGTGTTCGTGACACAGCGCGGATTTTTGCAGCATCTCGTGTCTGAACTCTGCACCGCGGGCGGGAGTGTCCCTTTGCGGTTTGTCAGCATCATAATAATCAGCGCCATGCGGGCATACATACCGTATTCCGCCTGCTCAAAATATTTCGCGCGCGGGTCATCGTCCACGCCGACGGTGATTTCATCCACACGGGGCAGGGGATGCAAAACGACCAAATCGGGTTTCGCAAGCTTCATTTTCTGTTCGTCGAGCACATAAACGCCTTTCTGCGCTTCGTATTCTTCGCGCGAAGCAAAGCGCTCCTGCTGAATGCGCGTCATGTAAAGCACGTCGAGGTCGGCAATGGATTTTTCCAAGCTGTCCGAGAAGCTGTAATCACAGCCGCTTTCTTTTAATACCTCAATGACATATTCCGGCATTTGCAGCTGCGGGGTGGAAATCATAATAAAGCGGTTGCCTTTATATTTCGAAAGTGTTTTGATAAGCGAATGCACGGTTCTGCCGTTTTTCATATCGCCGCAAAGTCCAATCGTCAGCCCTTCGAGCGTGCCTTTTTCATAAGAGAGCGTGACAAGGTCGGTGAGGGTCTGCGTCGGGTGGAGGTGTCCGCCGTCGCCCGCGTTGATGATGGGGCTTTTGGAATAAAGCGAAGCCGCCAGCGCCGACCCTTCCACGGGGTTGCGCATTACAATGACGTCGGCATAACCGCTGACCACGCGAATGGTGTCTTTCAGGCTTTCCCCTTTGGAAACCGAGGCGTTCGAGGGGTTGTCAAATCCGATAATCTGACCGCCTAAGCGCAGCATGGCCGTCTGGAAAGACATTTGCGTGCGGGTGGACGGTTCATAAAACAGCGTCGCCATAATCTTGCCGTGGCAAGCGTCCGTGAAAATCGACGGATTCGCCTTAATCATGCCGGCAAGACGGATGATTTCGTCCAGGTCTTCCTTCGAAACGTCTTCGAGGTCAATGAGGTTGCGTGCTTGCATATGGAAACATCTCCTATAAGATTAGTAACAAATTTAAGGCTGGCGCGAGAGAATTGCCTCTGCTATCGCCTCGAACAGGGAAAGGCCGGTGTCGGCTTTCGCGTCACAGGCATAGTGCCAAACCATCATGCCGCTAAACCCGTAATCATAGGCGAAAGCGGCTTTGTCAAATACCATTTGATAAGAATTTAAGTAGCGCGGCGTGGTTACGGTCTCTTCCGTTGTTTCGCCGCCCTCCAATAACGTTGTTTTCAGCGGCGCGGTATCTAAATTGCCGTATTTCCCGAGCCGCTCGGCACATTCATAATAGTTGGTCCAAATTTCGGATTTGTCGGTCGGCCGGCCGTAAAACGGAAGCCCCAATGCACTCTTTTGCAGGTCGTACCCGCTGGCATTTAAGAAATCCGCCGTATCTGTGGCAACCGAGAACGGTGCATGATAGCCGTCGTCGTCAAACAGGTCATAGCTCATCCACTCGTAGTTGTCAACAGCCGCTTTGGCGTCATCTGTCAGCTTTCCGCCCCAGGGGGCAAGCGATATGCTGATTTTCTTGTCGGGAATGGCTTTGTCGAGTGCAACCAGGAATTTGCTGTACGCTTTCCAACCCGAATTTTTATAAGGATATTCATAATCGAAAGCCACGCCGTCCACGTCAAATGTGTTCAGCAGATTTTGAATTTCCGCTATCAGCGTGTCCGCGTGTTCTTCGAAGACCTGGTTGTGCTTTTCTTCTTTGGTGTCGACATCGCCGTCCGGCCCTAAAAGATTGATGTAAATGGCCGGTTCGCTGCTGCCTTCAACCGCGCGAATATTTGCTATGGCAGTTTTCAGCGCATCTTGCCCGGAAATCGTTTTGCCGTCGAGCGTAAACTCGTTGTAGGAAAGCTTTCCGGTCTCGTCAAAGGTGACTGCACCGAACAAAATGAAATCGGAAATCACCTGTAAATGCGTGGGGTCAATGCTGTCGGGAGACAAAATGGTGTCGGTCACGGCGTAAGCCGTCACGCCGAACGAAGTGCGCGTGTGCACAGCGTTCAAAACGTCAATATCGTTAAGAGAAAACGAACCGTCTCTGGTCTTTTGAATTTGAAGCCGCAGGGCGGTGGTCATTTCCGGGTTAAACGCACAATAGCGGAATTCGCCGACCTTGTCCTGCTTGTAAATGGATTCAAAGCTGCCGTTGCGGTTTGCGAAAATTTCAAATGCGGTGATGTTGTCTCCCTTTTCGTAAAGCACAAGGGTGTTGACGTTGACGGGCTCTGAAAAGGTAATGTCGATGTAGTCGCCGTCTTTGCCGCTGAATTTGGGCTTAACTTCGTTCCCGTCACTGTCTCGGAACACGGCGCTTTGCTTTAAGCTGTAATCCAAAAAGAAATCGGAATTTTTCACTTTTACCGCACAGGCGGAAAAGCTCAAAAGGAAAAATACAAGGGCAAGAAAGCTTGCGAAGATGCGAAAACCGGTGCGCTTTTTCATAAAATTTCCCCCGTTTAATCGGAACCCGCCGATTTTTCTTTATTGTAACAATTCCAAAGGGAAAAAGCAACAATTTGCCGGAAAATCGGAAATTAGGATATATTTTTTGAAAAGGGAGCATAAAGTTAAGTACAGAACACCAAAACCCGGCGCTTTGCAAAGAATTTTATGAAATATGCTTGACAAAATTATTGGGAAGTAGTATAGTATTAAAGCACTCAAACGAGAGCAAAAGATATCGCGGGGTAGAGCAGTTGGTAGCTCGTCGGGCTCATAACCCGGAGGTCGTGTGGTTCAAGTCCCACCCCCGCAACCACTTAAAACCAGTCGTCATAAAGACGGCTGGTTTTCTTTTGCCGTAATTTATTTGTGATTTAGGGTTATGGGTCCTGCGAGCGCCGTCGTGTTGTACGTGAACAACGCGAATTATCTGCCAAAATTCAACTATAATTCAACTCGAATAAAACTTTCTGCCCATTTTAAGTAATTTCGCGAAACTTTTACCCAGCTGTTGCCGCAAAAGCTTCGCTTGCTGATATGCACGCCATGTGTTATAATTCCAAATGTAAAAGGGGGGCTTAAGATGACACTTGGTGAAAACTTGAAAAGCTATCGCGAACAGGTTGGGCTTTCGCAGGAAGAACTCGGCGAAAAGCTTTCGGTCAGCGCTGAAACGATTGCCGACTGGGAAACCGGTGCACGTGTGCCGGAAGTTGCAGACCTACTTCGACTGAAAGACGTTTGCGGGGTGTCGGTCGACCTGCTTTTAAAAACGGGGACAACGTTGCCGGATGCCGGGCCGTTCCCGCAAGAAGTTTACCGCGAACAGTTTACGCCGGAAGAGTGGAAGAAAATTATAAAAGCGACACAGTGGCGGGGAATGCGCAAGTCGCTTGTCCTATTGGCAATTTTGGTTTTGTTGCTTTGCTATGCGCTTTTTTATTCGTTGTCGGTCGCGACGAGCGGTGCTATTGTCGGCATCATTTTTGTGTTTGCCGCCGTTAATCTGCGGTATGTAATCGCCGCAAAAAAGAACTATGACAACACGAAAGAAAAAATTGCAGCATGCACTTATGAATATCGTGTCTTTGCGGATTACCTTGAAATTTACATTTACCGAAACGGCGAGCAGGTCCGCCAATCTAAATTGTCGTTTGAAAATATCGAACGCTTTTTTGATGTCGGCGATTATATTCTTTTTCAAAACGCCGGGCAGGCTTTTACTTTACGAAAAAGCGATTTGAAAGCAGATTCCTTTTTCTTGACGTATCCGCAAATGCACCCGGAGAAAGCGCCTTATTCCGACGCAAACCAAAAGCAAAAGATTGTTTCCAACACGCTCATTTTTCTGCCGCTTGCATGCCTTCTTCTTGCGCCGGCGCTGTTGGGCAAGTTGGGCTTTGCTTATTTCTGGATTTTGTATATCGGCGCGGCTGTTTCCGTGGCTTCCTTTATTTACGGTGTGTCCGCCAAGAAAAAAGGCTATAAAAAATACAGGTTAAATTTGGCGGTGGGAATTGTCTGCGGCATTCTGCTTCTGGTTTTCGGTTCCTATTGCTTCATTTTCCGAAATTTATATTAAGATTCTGTTTAAAAACCCCGCTCGGCGAAAACAGCCGGGCGGGGGTTCTTTTTAGTTTTGATAACAGATTCGCTGCCGGTTCACTTGCTCGAAAACAACAGGCGCGCACCCGTCTAAATCCGTTTTGTGCATGGAAACCGCCGAAATCTGATTGTTGTTATAGGTCTTATAATAGTAAATCCCGCGGCTTGCGTTGATACAAGAGGCATAGGTGGTTCGGTCAAGCTTATTTTCCGGTGTGCGCACAGAGCCCGCGACCATGGCGACGTTGTCAAGAATATGGAAAAACTGCGTGACCGATGCTTCTTCGCCGCTCGGCAATTCCGAATTCCATTTGCAGAACGCCGCGCGCACGAAACGCGAAGCGGGCGAGGCATCGCCGGGAAGCCCCAGAGCGCCCATGCCCTGCCCGTAAGGGGTAAGTTTCAGCGCCGGTGCAAACCGATTTTCCGGCGGGTTCGAGGTTAAATGCATATAGTTTTGCAAGTTGGTCAACTGAAACGGGAACGGCGGGTTGTTGGTCAATACACCGACCGGGTTTTCATAAAGGTGCATGCCGTCTTTTGTACATTCCAAAGCCAAACTTTGGTCTTTGTCCGCAATGTGCCAGTGCAGCGGCGCGACCGGGTAACCGTCTTTAAAAGCGGTATGTGTAATGCAGACGGCTTTGAGCTTTTCTTCTGCTTCTTTCACCGTCGCGCAGGTGCCGAGCAAAAAGCCGAATAACTCGAACGGCGCAAGATTGGTTTTTCCGCTTTCGGGCGTTTCGGTATAAACCGCGTTTCCCGGGAAATTGAGCGCCGCAAGGCAAAGCCCTTTTTCATTGACCGCTTCTGCATATAACGGGCAGCCGTCCGTGATTTGCGCTGTGCCGATCATGGCATAATGTTCTGAAAGTGTCCCTGCGAACTTAAAAACAAACGGATATTGCCGCGGGGTGATGACGATTTTTTCGCCGAAATTATATTCCAAATCCAAATTCCTGCCGAAATAAAAATTCGACGACTGAAACGTAAGGCTTGTGCACATACTTTTTCCCTCCTGCAATTATGGTTTACAAAGAAAAGCGGAAAATACCGAAAGGCATTTTCCGCAAGGTAAAATTATTCTTTCTTTTTCGCTTCTTTTTCGGCTTCCTCTTCTTCCAACTGTTCGGCACGGTCGCGAACGCTTTTGTCAAAATCAATCAGCCGGTGGGTGTAGGTGGTGTTCATATAGTCGGAGGTAATAATGAAATCCGCCGTCGCCTTGTTGTTCGCCATCGGAATGTCAAAAACCTGCGCAATGCGCAAAAGGGCTTTTACGTCCGGGTCGTGCGGCTGGGCGGTCAGAGGGTCTGAAAAGAAAATGACAATATCTATTTTGCCGTCGACAATCCGCGCCCCGATTTGCTGGTCGCCGCCGAGCGGCCCGCTGTTAAAGCCGCGAATGGGAAGCGCCGTCCGTTCCGCAATCATACGCGCCGTTGTGCCGGTGCCGAACAGAAAGTGATGCTTGAGAATTTCTGCGTTTTCCTGGCACCATTCAATGATTTCTTCCTTTTTGTTGTCGTGCGCTATAAGCGCAATATTTTTCTGCTTGCCGATAACTGCCGGTTTGTAATCGTAGGAAAATTCCATAAAAAAGCCTCCGCGCTTTGTTCAAATTGCTTATCAGTATACCACGGAACGAAAGAATCGGTCAAGGCGGCGACACATAAAACGTGATTATTTTTGTTAAAGGAGACTTTTCTTGCAATTTGCCTTGCGGGAAGCCGTGAAATATGGTATTATGTTTTTTAAACTGTGAGAAAAGAAGGGGAAAAATGGATTTTCAGACTGTATTCGGTCCGGGCCTTGGCGGTCCGTCCGATTTTTACCGCATTCCCTCTTTGGTAACGACCAAAAACGGGGTCGTGGTTGCCTGTGCCGATGCGCGCTATTGCTCGGGCATGGACAATCCGAACCGGATTGATAAAGTCGTTCGCCGAAGCACCGATAACGGCAAAACCTGGGGTCCGTTTATCCTTGCCGTAGAAGAGCAGGGGAAGTCGCAAATGCGTTCTTCCGCCGCCATAGACCCGGTGATGACTTACATACCGCAAACCGGGCGGATTTTATTGATGTATTCCCACACACCCGCCGGCGTCGGAATTCGCAACAGCAAAAAAAGCGTTGCCGAAGACAAAGACGGCAACCGCTTTGTCAACAGCCGTTTCCATAAATACCTTTGGAAAGGCGACCGCCTCTTTTTCAGAAACGGCGGTGAAACGCCTTATACCGTGCGCGAAAACGGTGACGTGATGAAAGGTGAAAAACGAATCGGCAACCTTTACACCGGCGACCGTTTTAAAGAGGAAAGCACTTCGACGCTGAGGCTTTGTTACAGCGATGACGACGGGCTTACCTGGTCGAAGCCGCGCTCGTTAAATTGCCAGGTCAAGCGCGATTATATGAGCTTTATCGGCCCGGGGCCCGGCTGCGGCATCGTTTTAGAACAGGAACCGCATAAAGGCAGGGTTGTCGTTCCGATTTATTTCGGCACGCGAACTTTTCCGCTGCGCCTTTCCTGCACGGTCGTTTACAGCGACGACAGCGGTGAAACCTGGACGCTCGGCGAAACGCCGAACAATACGCGGCTTATCGACGGTGAGCGTGCAGACTGCCGGAAGATTAAAACCAAAGATATGCTGACCGAGTCCCAGCTGATTGAGCAAGCGGGCGGCACCTTAAAATATTTCATGCGCAACCACGACAGCCGGCACAGCACAGCGGTAGCTTACAGCCGCAACGGCGGCGGCAGCTGGGAGGATTTCCGCTTAGACGACGCGCTGCCCCAGCCGGTGTGCCAAATGTCCGTTATAAAACTTCGCGGCCTTGAAAAGCCGACCGTTGTGTTTTTGAACCCGGCCGACCGCAATAAACGCTGCAACGGCGTTTTGCGGCTTTCCGAAGACGACGGCGAGACGTTTCCTTACAGCCGCACCTTAAAATCAGGCGATTTTCTTTACAGCGCGATGACACAGCTCCCCAACGGCAATATCGGCATTTTGTTCGAGCCGGACAACAGCTGCAAAAACCTGGAATTCGCTGAAGTGTCTCTCGACTGGATTCGCGCGGGAGATTCCGACTAATCAACCAAACGCTTCGGCGTATTATAAAAGGCGTATTAAAAAAAGGAAGGGAAAAAAGCTGTGAAAAAAACAAAACAGGGGAAGCACCAGAGAATTTCTGCGCTGCTTTCCAACGTCCGGCAGTATTGGAATGAACCGTCTCCCGGGCACTATATGCCGTACCGCGAGGTCGTGGCATACTCCGCCGGCGGCATCGGTGTCAAGTTCTTGGCTGTTATGGCGACGAACATGATTTTGTCGGCGACGAACGTGTTAATCAGCAACACGCTCGGCATTAAGCCCATGCACGTCTATATCCTTTATTTCATTTCGGTCATTGTCAACATTCCGCTGTCGGGTATCCGCGCGAATATCATCGACAATACCCGAAGCAAAGAGGGTAAATACCGTCCGTACATAGTCAAAATGGGTATCCCGAGCGCGATTGTAACCATAGCGTTTGTTTGGTTCCCATACAACAAATTCGGCGCATTGTTCGGCGAAGGAACGATTTTCGGCGAAGAAAAAGCCTATGTCGTGACCTGCGCGCTGATTTTGCTGTTCAACTTTATTCAAAACTTCTTCTATTACTTCTTTACCGAAGCGTACGACAACCTGATTCACGTGCTTTCCCCCAATACGCAGGAGCGCGCGGACGTTTCCACAATCAAAGGCGTTGTGTATTCGCTCGCCCCGTCGATTTTGAGCCTTGCGATGCCGATTTTCGCAAACCTGCTCACCAACGACAACCTGTATGACATTCGCCTGTATCGCTACATTTACCCGCCGATTACAATTGTTTCGGTCATTTTGAGCATTGTCGTTTACGTCAATACCAAGGAAAAAATCGTCCAGGCGAAAACCCACGTTATTCAGATTCGCTTCATGGACTCTTTGCGCGAGGTTTTGCGCAACAAATATTTCTGGGTCATCGCCATGGCGACGTGGCTCGGTTTCCTCGAAACCTCCATGTCGGTCATTTTGGGCTGGCTTTACAGCTACGGCGGCATTTGCAGCGGCCCGGTCTATTCCGTGATTACGCTGATTTGCCAAAACGCAGGTCTTGTCGGCATGCTGCTCGCGCCGTTCGCGATTCGCAAATGGGGCAAACGCGTCGTGCTGATTTCGACCAACGTGCTCAATATCGTGTTTATCGGTCTGATGTACCCGGTTGTCCGCACCATCGATATGACCGGCAAAAGCACCAGTGTTTTGGACACCTGGATGCCGATTATCCTTTTGGTTGTCTGCTTCTGGATGAACAACCTGATGAATGCGTTTATGCAGATTTTGACCCCGTCGGTCAACGCCGATATCCGTGACTATCAGCAATATGTCAGCGGCGAGCGTATCGACGGTATGTTTTCCACCATTACCGCGGTCGGCGGCTTGATTACCGTCGCGAGCAGCGGCGTTGTCAACTTCCTGTATGACCGTTTCGGCATCAACGAAGCGACAGCCGAACAGGTGCTCAATAACCCTGAGGTTATGAATAAGGTGCTGCGCAATGGCAATGTCGTCAAAGATGTCATCGCCGAAACCGACACGTCCAGCATTGCCTATTTCTCGCTGTATGACGGCGACGTTCTCCAAACCATTTGCGGCGTTTTGATTTTGGCGTCCATTGTCGGCGCGTTTATCAACGTTCTGCCGTATTTCTTCTATGACTTGACCGAGCTCAAACAGCAGGGTATGATTCGCGTTTTGAAAATCCGTGCGTTCTTTGAGGACTTCGGCAATAACACTTTGAGCGACGAAAACTTGGTAGAAGTCGTGGAAATGGTTGACCGGGCGAAAAAATTGGAAGGCGCAAAAGAAATTGAAGTGAACGATGACGAGCTGAAAGCCGCGAAAGCGTCGAAGAGCAAAGCTGCCGTGAAAGCCGCCAAAAAGTACAAAAAAGAAATTGCAGCACAGAACCAGGAAATCAAGCTGGCGCCGTTCGTGCTTAAGGAAATGTCCAAATTTGAAAGCGAGCTCGGCAAACGTCAGATTGCCGACGCCAACATGATTTATAACGCCGGTCTTGCGGAACTCGGCACATACTCCGTTAAAGAGCTTCGCGAAAACCTGAGAAAAGCGAAAACACTTCCGAAAAACACCGAGGAAGAAAAGGAACTGCGCCAGTACGCAATCCACTTCTGCCGCACAAGACTGACCGCCCGGAAATATCAGAAAAAATATTACGGCGACAAGACAATGGAAGTGCCGGACAACAGCAAGTTAAACGCCCTGTTCAATACCGAAGAAGGCTACGACGAGCAGGAACAGGCGCTTTATCAACAGCTTTTTGAAGCGCAGGAAGCCAAAGACGCAAGTAAGAAGAAAGCTGTTAAAGCGGAACTGAAAGTGCTGAAAAACAAGTTTAAACAGCTCAACAAAGATATTCATGAAGAGCAAAATCATCATGTCAACTTCAACCGTTCCGCAAAGCCTTATCTGGACGCGAGAAATCTGTTGAGACAGGCTGAAAACTATACGCACTTCGCGGAAATTCAGGAACGCTATGAGCAAATCAAAGCATCCGCCGCAACCGTCGAAGCTTAATTCCCCAATCATACAAATTTACCGCCGCAGTTTTTCTGCGGCGGTTTCGCTTTTTATAAAAAATGCAGTTGCGGCAAACAAAAAGAAAAGCCCGAAGCTTTTTAGCTTCGGGCTTTTTGGTGGAGACAGAGGGGATCGAACCCCCGACCTCACGGATGTGAACCGTGCGCTCTGACCAGCTGAGCTATGCCTCCGTATAGGGAACGGACCGTTCCCGTGGTCCGAGTGACAGGATTCGAACCTGCGGCCTCATGGTCCCAAACCACGCGCGCTACCAACTGCGCTACACCCGGGAATTTGATGCGCTGCCGAAAGCTTCCGCCGGCTCTAAAATCAAAATGCTTGATTATTTTACAACAGAAAAATGCTTTTGTCAATTAAAAATGAAAATCTGTGAAAAATTAAATTTTAGGCTTGCAAAATGTGACGACATGTGATACTATATTCGAGCGGTTTTAATCTGAACCGCAAAAAGTGCATATCCGGGTGTGGCGCAGTTGGTAGCGCGCTTGACTGGGGGTCAAGAGGCCGTGAGTTCAAGTCTCGCCACTCGGACCAAAAAGAGTCTGAACGCAATTCGCGTTCAGACTCTTTCCTTTTTCCCAACGAAGATACAAGCGTTGAAAACGATAGCTTTTTGCTTGTTTTTTCAAATCCAAAATGGTGACGCAATGCGCAATAGCAAACTGTTGGGACCCTTTTTTCACGAGACAAGGATATGAATCCGAGCGATGAAACCCCACATCGCTTGACACAGCGTTTCCCTTATGATATAGTGAAGCCATAAAGAGGGGCGAAATATAGGCACAACTGCATAGCAAAAACCAATTAGCAGGCGTCGAGCCCCAAACGGGTTCGGCGCCTTTTTGCGGTTGTGTTAAGAACGGCGAAGCCCATAAAACGCAGGAGTAAATTATGAATTTGAAAAATTTAAACACGTTAATTGACCGCTATTTTTCCCAAATGGATTGGATCTACAACGAAGAGCACAATGAACTATTCAAATGGAAAGCAGTTCAATATTTTCAAAAAGTTTGGCATGCGCCTGAAAATCAATCTTTATCTTTTGCCGAAAAATTTAACAAAGCCAAAAAAGAAAGTGCTGTTTTAATTGATAACAGCCGCATCTCACCATCCATGGGTGTGGTCAAACTTGCGCAAGTGGCCGAAAACGAAGTGTCATCACTTTTTTTCGATGTCCTTTTAGCGGATGACGGAGGGGATATTTCCCTTCGACAAAATCATATGGATGCCTTTCTAGAGGGCATGGAAAAATTACGCGTGCAATATTTTCCGCAATGCTGGAAATATAAGCAAGACCGGCACGCGGCTTCTTGCTATCTTTGCTTTTTTGCACCGGATACAAATTTTATTTATCACTATACTGAAGTGGAAGCTTTTGCCCAAAACATAGAATACGGAATTGATATCGGGTCCGGCGAGCGCTTTCGTCTTGCTGCCTATTACAAAATGTGTGATGAAGTGGTTGATGCGTTAAAGTCTCACCCTGATTTGCTGTCCCGACAAGCGGAATTTTTAAAGAACGATGCTTATTACAAAGACCCCGCCTTGCATTTGCTTGCGTTTAATCTGATTTGGTGTACGTATACCTATCATTTTGACCATGAGATCTTTCACAAAACTAAAAAAGAAGCATTGAAAGCATACGCCGCGGAACAGCGCCGTGAAAAGGAACAGGCGCAGCGCGAGGCAGATGTTCGTGCGCTGCAAGAACAAATACAGGCCCTGACGTCTGAGTTGGAGCCTTATCGGGAAATATCTCTGCTGGACGTGCAAGTCACAGATAAACGAACCGGTGCGGTCGGAACAATTGTGGCACAGGACGGGAATAAAATTACGGTTCAATACGAAACCGGTCAAAAAAATTATATGATTCATAAAAAGTATTCTTACCGCCCGTGCTTTGAAGATGATGAAGAAATTGTCGAAGCCTTTACAGCGTATGATACGATTCAAAATCAATTACACGCGCTTAAAAAGCAGCTTTCAAAATTGCTTTTGTAAGCGGAACGCGTAAACCGTAACCCGACACTGTAAACAATTTCGGCGGCTCAAAATTTTTCCGCGCGGGTGGATGCCTGTGCTTATACCGGAAAAACGTCTCGAAAAATCATATATACCCAATATCATCAAGGGGAGGGGATTTCTTTGAAATGTGCTGTTCGGCGGATAACGCTTGCAGTGGTGGCGCTGTTCGTTTTCTTGACGGTGCTTGTTGTCGTATGGTTTTCGCTGAAACCGACATATTTGCTGCACGTCAAAACCAAAGCGTTGCCGGAAAATACCGTCACGGTTGCAAATATAGAGCAATACACGCCCCTTTCGGGCATGGCGTGGGGCTTTTCCGCACCGACCGCGCGTGTGGAAAACACAACCGATTGCGCCGGCTGGCAGCTTGGCGGGCAAGACTCGCCGTTTGTCTACACAGTTTACTATGACAGCTACAATAACGCCTATAAAGAGGGCGTTTTGGCAAAACCGGATTTTGCGTTTCCCGACCTTTTTTCCGCAAAACTCGAAAAACTGGAACTTGCGCAGGCTTCGTTTTACAGTCGCAGTGCCTATCACATGGAATCCGGCGGCTACGACTGGTCAGACGGCAAGGTGCTGCCCTGCGCTTTTTCGCAAAATACGCTTGATGCGTTTCAGGATTTTTTACAGTCCCCAACGCGTGCGGAATGCAGCTATCAACAGGGATTTTTCGTGACGCTTCCCGAGGGGCGCGCACAGCTTTTGGGGGATAACGACGACATTTTCGGCTGGTATCTTCGGCTTTCTTTCGCCGACGCACCATATTGTTATAATGAGCAATATTTGCTTTGCGCAGATACGCAAAAGCATTTTTATATTTTAGAGAAAAGCAATCTACCGACCAAAGGGCGCGCCGCAGAAGTTTATGTGCTCCCCGAAGCGTTAAATGCGCAGTTTGGGGAAGTGTTCCGCACCGAACCTTTCGGCGAAAATCCGACAACGTTTTTCCTGCCCGTCGGCAAAGCGCGTTCCGACTGGGCGTAGGGATTGAAAACGAAGCGCATACTTGCCGTTCGGAGCATATTGATTTTCAAAATCAACACAGAAAATAGAATAACAATCCAATGTAAAAGATTGCGTTCTCTTTTGCGAAAGGAGTTGCCCAATATGCGAAAAAAATATATTTTTGCCGTCCTTTTAAGCTTGTGCGTTGTTGCTTTGCTTGCCGTTTTGGGCGTGAAGGTGTCGTTGCGCCAAAGCGCTGAAAACATTTCCGTTTGCTTTACGGATTTTCATAAAGCAGATGCGCACGAAGTGGCGGATTTCCCGTTCTACACTTTGGACGAAAGCGGCGTATTTTGGGGCTGTTTTGCAGAGCCGTCTGCGGAAGATGAGCTGCGCGCCGAGCCGACAAAATACCGTGTGGAAGATTATGAGCCTTATGTTATAACGGTTACAATCGACAATCAGGCAAAACTCCCGATTGTGGGCAAACGCCTTGTCGGGATTTATTCCGAAGAATGTGTTTTAACAAAGGTGTATTCTGACAGTATTTATGACGGCGCCAATATCCCCGCTGGGGAAGCAAAGCAGGAAAGGCTTTTAATTTGGCTGCATAAAGAACTGTCCGAGGAACAAAGGGAGCAATACTTAAAAGATTTGCAAATTTCTTATGATTTGGTGGGCAATCTGTCCTTGACAAAAAACGGGTATGCGCCGAAAAACTTTACCATTTTGGGTTTCCCGGGGGAAACCTTGTAATCCGGCGTTTCCTAAAATAAAAACGACTCTGTGCCGCTTAAGGAGGATTTCCCATGCGCCGAAAGAAAAAGACAGCAAAGCTTTTTGTTTGCGTGCTTGTCCTCATGTTCTTTACAGGACTTATCCCGGCAGGGGCTTACAAGCCGTCTGCATTTTTAACCGTGTTCGTGCGTTTAGAGCAACTCCCCGAAGGCACGGCGTGCGTGGATTTGCTGATTCCGGCAGGGGAAACCGATGATTATTTTGTCAAAAAAACGGAACCTCCCACGACTTTGAGCCTTTTAGATGCTTCCGCGCTCGAATACACAAACGAAAGTGAAATTGCGCTTTACAATGACGGCGGTTACAGCTATTTGATGCATTTTAAAGGCAGTTCCATTTCTTTTAGTCCCGGCGCGCAAGGGGAAATACAAATCGATTACGGCACCGGTGAGAATTTGCTCAAAGTAATTGCCGATAAAGCAAATTGTCGGTTCGCATTTGTGGACAAAAACGGAAATATCCTTGCCGTTTCCGACCCGTTCACGATTGAAAACAGCTTTTTTAAAGATTTTAGCTGTATAAAGCTAAACGGTCTTGCAGTCACACCGGAATATCAAACCAATTATTATCGAGTTGCCACAACTGTGTTAGGCGTTGCCGCCTTAGCTGCGATAGGCGGGGGTGCGTTGTACACAAAGCACAGAAAAAGAGAGCACAGGGAAGCGTGAGAAAGCAAAAACTGTAGTTTGGTACTGTTGCAACAAGGGTATGTTGTATATCTCCAAAACAGTTGGTGAAACCACACTTTGCTTGACAGCGAATTTCCTACCATGGTATAGTGAAACCATAAAGAGGGAACAAAATGAGGGGCACAACTGCATAGCAAAAACCAATTAGCAGGCGTCGAGCCCCGAACCGGGTTCGGCGCCTTTGTGCTTTTCGGCAACTGTCCCCGCCATGCAATCCGACGGTACAAAGGAATACTATGCGGACTATTATTGGCAGGACGGTTTGCTCCCAGCCCTTGTAGCAAGTAATAGCAAACAAAAAGTAAAATTTACAAAATATAATTTTGCTCCCCCAAAAAAGAAAAGCAGTAACCGAACGAACCACTCGTTTACTGCTTTTTTTAAAATTGTGCTTGTACTAAAAAATGCATTTTACTTTGCGTGATGTGGCATAAATGTTTCTAAATCTTAAAAACCGTTCTAAAATCATAGAAAATTTTCTAAAATTTTAGAAAATCAAAATGCCGAAAAGCCTTGATACAAAAAGAAAAACCTTGTATCCTCAACGAATACAAGGTTTTCTTACTTGGAGCGGCTGATGGGAGTCGAACCCACCTGTCGAGCTTGGGAAGCTCGCATTCTACCGATGAACTACAGCCGCGAAAAGGGAATGACGCAAGGGTCACTTGCGTCATTCTTGGTCGGAGTGACGGGACTTGAACCCATGGCCTCTTGGTCCCGAACCAAGCGCGATACCAAACTTCGCCACACCCCGAAGTGCGTTCGTTTTCGAGCGCTTTGGTATTATAATATATTCTAAGGATAAAATCAAGGCTTATTTGCAATTTTGTCAAAGAATTTTTGCTTATGGATAAAATACCACACGAAAACTTATTCAAAGTGAATAAATAATATACTTTCTTTTGTGGAAAACGTAAAGTGATTTTTTAAAAACTTTTCGCTATACTTTTAATATCCCAGTTCGAAACGGGGGCTTTCCTATGTCCAAAACCCAAACGATAGTGCTTTGCGTTAGTGTGGCGATTGTGCTGATTGCCGCGGCGGTGCTGCTGCTTCTTTATTTCACCGGCGTGCTTCGGTTTGCCGAGCCTGCAAAAAGCACCGGCGGGAAATATCTTTTCTGTTATTTCGTCGGCAACGAACCCGAACAAGAGCGGATTCATTTCGCCGTAAGCGAAGACGGCTATCATTTTGAAGCGCTCAACAACAACGAGCCGGTCATTTTGCAAACGCTCGGGAAAGGCTCCGTGCGCGACCCGTACATATTAAAAGGGGAGGACGGCGCGTTTTATATTATCGGAACGGATATGCGCTGTGAAGAGGGGTGGACTTCCAACCATGCGCTGGTGACCTGGCGGTCTGAGGACCTGATTACTTGGACAGACGAAACGATTTTGGATATCCGCGATTTCGGCGGGGAATTTGCCCACACCAACCGCGCGTGGGCGCCGCAGGCGATTTATGACCCTAAGGCGGGCGCTTATATGGTCTATTGGGCGAACTCGACCGAAGAAGAGGACAACGCGGCCATTTATTACGCCTATACCGAAGATTTTAAATCCCTTACCACGCCGAAGCTTTTGTATGCGCGCGAGGGGATTCAAACCATTGACGCCGACATCGTGCAGAATCCAAAAACCGGAAAATATTATATGTATTTTAAACACGACGAAGACCAGACCATTGCCTATGTCACTTCCGACAATCTCACAGGGCCTTATGAAGATGAACCTGTGGTTGTCTCTTTGGCCCCGACCGGCGTGGAGGGAAGCTCTATGTATCCGATAACCGGGACGGACACCTGGGTGATGATTATGGATGAATACGGCGAGGGCCGTTATTTCGCGCAGCAGACAGAGGATATGGAGCATTTTACCAAACTGCGCCGAAGCGATTACAGCTTTGCGGTGTCGCCGCGGCACGGCTCCGTGGTTGCGATTACCGACGCGCAGTATGACGCCTTGGTCGCTGCTTTCGGGAAATCATCATAAACCATTTATGTCGGATAAGAGGTATGGGCAGTATGAATAAACTTTCAACTCGATTGAAAACTTTTTTGCAGTCGCCAATCGTTGCCGGAAACGGCGTTGTCCCCAGACGAGAGGGATTGTGGTACGCAATCGGTATAGCCGGGCAAAATATATCCTGCGGCATGGTCGGATGGTTTTATTATTTTTGTACGGATGTCGCTTATTACGATATGCGAGTAATTGCTATTGTATTAACTGTTGCGAGAATTTGGGACGCTGTTAATGACCCGCTGATGGGCGTTTTGATTGACCGTCACCGCTTTAAAAACGGTGAAAAACTTCGCCCTTGGCTTCGTATAGCGCCAATCGTTGCCGGTATCAGCGCAATGCTGATGTTCCTGAAACCCGGTTTTACGGAGGACAGCGTATATCTGCAGGGCATACTGATTATGGCAATCTACCTGATTTACGACATGAGCTTTACCGTGCAGGATGTTTCTATGTGGGGGATGACAGCGGTCATGTCTCCGCACTCCAATGAGCGAAGCCGCCTGGCACAGTGGGGCAGAATTGGGGGTACGGTTGGTTCATGGCTGCCGGGCTTGATTTCAGTTTTTATTTCCGCAGCCAATGCCATCGGTATGTCACAGCGTGTCCTGTTTGCCATTCTCGGTGTGGTTCTCGGCCTTGGCGGCATGCTTTTATCTATTACTTCTTCTATTGGTAAAGAGCGGGTGCGTTCCTTGCCGCAAAAAGGTTCTGCTTCGCTTTGGACAAATCTCAGCGACCTGTTTAAAAACAAAATGGTTATGCTGATTTTGGCTGGAAGCATTTTGAGCGGGCTTTCACTTACGGTACCGCAAATTTACTTTTTTAAATATAAGGTCTCCTTAAACTTGTTTGGATTTGAAATGGACGGCACAACGGCGTCATTCTTCTACGGTATTTTTGCCGGGCTTCCCGGAACACTTGCAATGCTGATTGTGCCGCAGTTTGCCAAAAAAGTCGGCGGCATGAAAAACATTTTGATTCTTTCGTGCTTTGCGGCTATTGTAATGCGTGTCCTTTGCTTCTTTGTCGGCTATGAGGGATACCGTATTTTGATTGTAACCCTGCTGATGGCGGTGGCAAGTATTCCTGCCGGTATGACGGGCATTGCTATGACTTCGCTGTTTGGGGATTCCATTGATTATATGGAGTGGCAAACCGGGCGCCGCGCTGAGGCAATTACTTTTGCGGCGCAAACTTTTGCAAGTAAAATTGTGGGCGCTATTAACACGGGCATTTCTGCGGTTTTGTTTATTGTTTTACATTACAGCGCAGAGGATTATGATGCAGGCCTGCCGCTTTCTCCGGAGTTTGACCGCTGGGTATGGCCGTTGTTCATCCTCGGCCCGATTATTGGCAGCATTTTAAATGTGATTCCGCTTTTATTCATCCATTATCCGGATAGCTTGAAAAAACAGGTGGAGGCCGATTTGCAGCAGCGGCGAGCGCAAAGCAAGTCACAAACGGATGACGAAGTTTGTTTAACAGAATAATATGTTTGGCGGCATGGTGAAATCCTTGCCGCCGCACTTTTATATAGCCCTTTTCAAGATTGGAAAACTATGCTAAAATATCCCTAATCTTTTGTTAAGGTGGAGCAATTTATGTCTTTAATCAGCAAAATCGTTTCAAAATTTTCCGGGCTTTCGCAAGAGGAGACCGCGCGCGCGGCCGCCGAAAAGACGATAACACCCGGTATGCCCGAAATTCTGCGCCGTGCCGCGGCGGAGGGCGCTGTGTTGCTGAAAAATAACGGCGTGTTGCCGCTTGAAAACAACGAGACGCTCGCCCTGTTTGGCCGTGTGCAGTCCGAGTGGTTTTATACCGGCTACGGCTCCGGCGGCGACGTCAATAAACCTTACGCCGTTAATTTAATCGAGGGCGTCCGAAATTGCTCTGCGCTTTCGCTTTATGAGCCGCTTGCAAAAGTTTATACCGACTGGAGCGCAAAAAACCAAATTGACCACGGCATTTGGGGCCATTGGCCGCGCTTTTACCCGGAAATGCCGGTGACGAAAGAACTTGCGGCGGACGCGGCGGTACACGCCGACTGCGCGGTGGTTACAATCGGTCGTTCCTCCGGCGAAGACCGCGAAAACGCGTTGGAAAAAGGCAGCTTTTATCTGACTGACGACGAACGCACACTGTTGGAAACCGTCACCGAAGCGTTTGAAAAAACGGTTGTGCTTTTAAACGTCGGCAGCCTTATGGATTTGTCGTGGCTCGAAGAATTCGGCAACAAAATAGGCGCGGTTCTGCTTGTGTGGCAGGGCGGTATGGAAAGCGGCAACGCCGTGGCGGATTTACTTTGCGGCGCGGTTTGCCCGAGCGGGCGACTGACTGATACAATCGCCCGGCAGTATTCCGATTATCCCTCCGCTGATGATTTCGGTGCGGCGGAATTTAACAACTATACCGAAGATATTTTCGTCGGCTACCGCTGGTTTGAGACATTCAAGCCCAAAACCGTGCTATATCCGTTCGGCTACGGCTTAAGCTATACCGAGTTTTCCGTGCAGTTTTCTGCATTGAAAGAAGAAAACGACGGCTTTGTGCTTACTTGCAGCGTTACCAATACAGGCGAAAAACACAGCGGCAAAACCGTTGTGCAGGTTTATGTTGAACCCCCATGCGGCGTGCTCGGCACACCCGCGCGTGTGCTTTGCGGCTTTCAGAAAACCAAATTGCTTGCGCCCGGTGAAACACAGACTTTAACGGTCTCTATTCCGAAAGCGCGTCTTGCGTCTTATGACGAAAGCGGGGAGACCGGCTATCAGAGTGCTTATGTTTTACAGGCAGGCGCTTACAGCTTTTATCTCGGCGAAAATGTCCGTGACGCTGTCCGCGTGGCGGAAACCCGCTTTGAAAAAACCGAACTGCTTGAACAGCTCGAACAGGCGGCGACGCCCGTAAACGCGTTTACCGTCTGCAAAGCGAAAGAAGAAAACGGCGCGCGTGTGCTTTCGCGCGAACCGGTTTACCTTTCCAAAGTCGATTTAAAGCAAAGAATATTAGACACGCTTCCCGAAGCGGTCGAAATGACCGGCGACCGTGGTATAAAATTGCGCGACGTCCGCGACGGCAAAGCAACGATGGACGATTTTGTCGCGCAGTTGGACCTTACGGAACTCGAAGCCATTTCCCGCGGGGCATATATTATGAACAGCCCGCTCGGCGTGCCGGGCAATGCCGGCGTTTACGGCGGTGTCCTGCCGTCGCTTCGCGCAAAAGGCGTGCCGCCCGTCACCACAACCGACGGTCCCTCCGGCATTCGCCTTTACAGTTGCTGTTCGCTTTTGCCGATTGGCACGCTCCTTGCCTGCACGTTCGACGAAGCGCTTGTGGAAGAAGTGTATAAAGCCGTCGGCGCGGAAATGCGTGAGAAAGGCACCGACGTGCTTTTAGGCCCCGGGATTAACATTCACAGAAACCCGCTTTGCGGCAGAAACTTTGAATATTATTCCGAAGACCCGCTGGTCACGGGTAAAATTGCTGCAGCCGCCGTTCGGGGATTGCAAAGCAACGGCGTTTCCGCCTGCCCGAAACATTTTGCCTGCAATAACCAGGAGTTCCGCCGAAGCACCAACGATTCGAGACTGTCCGAGCGCGCTTTGCGTGAAATTTACCTCAAAGGCTTTGAAATCTGTGTCAAAGAAGCCGCGCCGCAAAATATTATGACTTCCTACAACAAAATCAACGGCGTCCACGGCCACTATCAATATGAGCTTTGCACCACGATTTTGCGAGGGGAGTGGCATTACGACGGCTGCGTGATGACCGACTGGTGGATGCGTTCGCAAAAGAGCCCCGAATTTCCCAACCTTAAAGACAATGCCTATCGTGTGCGCGCGCAGGTCGATGTTTTAATGCCGGGCGGCAAGCGTGTCGGCAAACAAAAGCCGGATAAAACGCTTTTAAAGACCTACGGCAAAAAGGACGGTATCACCCTCGGCGAAATGCAGCGCACGGCGAAAAATGTTTTGCGCTTCTGTATGCAGTCCACGGCAATGGACCGCTTCTTGCAAAACCAAGAAAAATAAAATCCGTACATAAAAACAGCCGGTAAGCAGAAAGCTTACCGGCTGTTTTTATTTTGCTTTTTCAACGGACTTGACAAAAAGCGTTTGCTCACTTACGGTAAAATGAATTTCCAATCCCGCAAACGAAAGCCCGTAAACGCGCTTGGGGTCGTCCTGATACGCGGGGCGCGGGTCCTGCGCCAAAACGGAAAGGAGCGTTTGCCGTTTTTCTTCCGGCACAACTTCTAAAATTTCCGGCGGGCATTCCACTTCTAAAACCGGCGCGGTGGATTGTAACGCAAACCCGCCCAAAGCGTCGGGGTGCGATTCAACATAGGCAAGATACGGTTTGATGTCCAAAACCGGCGTGCCGTCTAAAAAATCCCCACCGAGAATGTGCAAAATCGGGCCGTCTTTTTCGTTAAATTCCACACTTTCAAGCTGCACGCAGGAAAGCCCGATCGGGTTCGGGCGATAGGGGGAACGCGTTGCGAAAACGCCCATATGTTCGTTGCCGCCAAGGCGCGGCGGGCGGACGGTCGGCGACCAGTTGTCCCGCATAGTTTCCGAGAAAAGCCAAAGCACCCAAATGTGCGAAAACCCTTCAAGCCCGCGGAATGCGTCGGGATTTCTGAATTCCGGTTCAAACGAAATCGTCGCTTTTAAATCGGTTACAATCCCGCTTTGCCGCGGAATCCCGAATTTCTCGGGAAACTCGCTGTGAATATGCCCCAAAATTTTCATGGGGATTTCCTTTTGCATGCTATCCCTTCTTTGCACATTGCCTTTTTCAATTTCAGGAACAATCTTTGACGCGTGCGGCTTCATTTGGGTAAACAAAAAAGCCCCGAACGCGAATTGCGTGTCGAGGCTCTCGACTGGTGCCGCTGACCGGACTTGAACCGGTACGGTGTTGCCACCGAGGGATTTTAAGTCCCTTGCGTCTGCCGATTTCGCCACAGCGGCATAAAAGATGCGAATCTATTATAGTAAAATCCCCTCACGTTGTCAATGTATTTTTCTGTTTCTGCCGATTTTTTCACTTGCTTTTTTGGCATTGTGTTGTCGTGCCCTTTATTGTATAATATAAATAAACAAAACCCGGAGGTGTTTTTGTGGAACCGTTCAAATGGGCTTATATCGGCAGCGGCAACATTGCGCGTACGACTGCCGCGAATATTTCAAAAGGAAATCACAAAATTGTTTCGGTGTTCAGCCGCAATCTCGAAAAGGCAAAAGCGCTTGCCGACCAATACGGCGCTAAAGCATTTTCCGATTTTGACAGCGCCGTTAATTCAGACGAGGTCGACGGCGTTTATATCGCCACGCCCCATACGTCCCACGTGGATTATGCCGTCCGCGCTATGGAACTCGGTAAGCCTGTGCTTTGCGAAAAGCCGGTCGGCGTCTCCGTTAAAGATGTCGACACGTTGATTGCCGCCGCCCAAAAACAGCAGGTGTATTTCTGCGAAGCGATGTGGACTTGGTTTTCCGACGTCGCGCTGACCGTGAAAAAATGGGTACAAAGCGGCGAAATCGGCGATGTGCAGCACGTCGAAATCCACTATGCATTTCCCGGGATTCTCATGTCCAAAAATTCGCGTGTGCTCACCCCCGAAACCGCGGGCGGCGCGCTTTTGGATATCGGCATTTATCCGATTACCTATTGCTATAACCTGTTCGGCGTTCCCGAAGCTGTCCACTGCCGCGGCACGCTGAAAAACGGAATTGACATTAAAGAATTGGTCACGCTCGATTATAAGGGCTTTTCCTGTAAACTGCATATGTCTCTTTGCAGCTTAAAAGAAAGCTGCATGATCGTCGGCACAAAGGGGAAAATATCCCTGCCGTCTTTTTTCCATATGGCTTCCAAAGCGATTCTTTATAATGACAACGGCAAACAGGTGTTCCGCGGCAAAACGGACTATTTGACCGAGTTTACTCGCGCTGCCGAGGAGATTCGCGCCGGCAAAACCCAGTCACAATATATCCCGTTCGCCGCTACGCGCGCGTGCATGAAAATCATGGACGAGTGCAGACGGCAAATGCATCTTGTCTATCCGTTTGAAACGGAGAAAGGGGAGAACGCATGAAAAAGTGGATGACCGTGCTTTGCCCGCTTCTTTGTGCGGCGCTGCTGACCTCTTGCTCCGTGTTTGAAACCGACAAATCCGTCATGCATTTGAGCAATCCGAATGCAAACGAGACCACGAAAAAGGTCTATGCTTATATTTGCGAAATGTATGAAAACCATATCATTTCCGGGCAGCAGGAATCCACTTGGGTCGACGGCCCGGATTATGAAATGCAGTATCTTTTCGACGCCACAGGCAAACTGCCCGCCATGCGCGGCCTTGACTTCATGGACGACGACTTCGAAGGCGTGGTCGAGCGCGCCAAAGATTGGTGGGCGAAAGGCGGCCTTGTGACCATTTGCTGGCACTGCGGCTCGGATTTTACCGGCAATTATGATGACAGCAGAAATGATGAAATCGCAAACTGGGACGCGGTTTTAACCAAAGGCACGCCGGAAAACGAAGCGTTTATTGAAAACATGGACCACGCGGGTCAGGCGCTTTTGGAGTTGCAGGAAGCCGGTGTCACCGTGCTTTGGCGTCCGTTCCACGAGTTTGACGGCCAGTGGTTCTGGTGGGGGAAAGGCGGTCCCGAAAACTTCAAAAAGCTTTGGATTTTGATGTATGACCATTTCACCAACGATTTGGGGTTAAATAACTTAATTTGGGTGCTCGGCTATTCCCACAACGGCGAAGACGTCGGCGACTGGTACCCGGGCGACGAATATTGCGACATTTCCGGTGCGGACAGCTACGAAGTCGCGGAAAACGGCGCGGAAAAATCGCTTTACCGCAAGACACGCCGCGTCACACACAAAACCAAGCCCTTGTGGCTGCACGAATGCGGCTTGATTCCGACCGAAGAACAGCTTAAAAAGACCCCGTGGGGCTCGTTTATGACGTGGCACACCGAATACTTGATGGACACAAACACAAAAGAGCAGTTGTCTCAGCTTTACAACAGCGAATATGTCATCACGCTGGACGAACTGCCGTCGTTTGCATAATCCCTTTACTTTCTGAAACTTGCAAACATAAGGAAAATTTGTTATCATACGCTTATAAAAAGCAAAAGAAAGGATATTCTGATTATGCTGGAATACAGATATGATACCCAACTTTTAATTGAAGGCGAGGATTTGGACGAAGACGCCATTCACGATTATTTTACAGAGCACTTCAAAGGCGACTGCCTGCTTGCAGTCGGCGACGAAGATTTAATCAAAATCCATTTCCATACCAACGAGCCGTGGAAGGTGCTGGAATACTGCTCGACGCTCGGCGAAATTTTTGACATCGTAATCGAAGATATGGACCGGCAGGAGCGCGGCTTAAAGGGCTGAACGCATTAAAAGGAGGATTTTCCATGGCGAAAAATGCTTTCGGCGAGATCTCCTTTTTAAACACGATTACGGATTTTGTAGAAAAATAGCAAGTTTGACCGATTTTTTTCTGCATCGGTTATTGACATTACTTGTCTTTTGGTTCATAATAGACAAGCCTAAAAAATATCGGTAGGTAAGGCTCCCACAGGGATACGGGCTGCTGCCGCGAAACGGTGGAGACACCGTCAGCAGGTCAACAGGGCACATCGAAAAAACAAGGTGTGTTTTAACGCAGTTACATGCCCTCTGAAGCTAAAGCTTGAACGAAACCATAATGCGAAAAAATGCGCATACCGCTTTTCGTTCGGCGGTGTGCGCTTTTTACAGAATTTTTTATTGTGAGGTGAAAATAATGGACACAACAAGCGCGAAAAGTGCAGAACCCAACCCCCGATCTAGGGAGACGGACTTGACGGCTTTTTGTGCCGTTATTTTCGGTTGAGCTTTGCGCTTTGTTTCCGCGGTGCTTTTTAAGAGCATACTATAAAGACAGGAGGGAAACAAGGTGTACGATCAAATCCTTGCATTGTTAGACGAAAAGAAATATTCTGAGCTTAAAAATCTGCTTTCCGAAATGAACGAAGCAGATATTGCGGCGGTGCTCAAAGAACTGCCGCAGGAAAAACTGCCGCTGTTATACCGTATTTTGCCAAAAGAACTTGCGGCGGAAGTGTTCGTCAATATGGATTCCGACGCGCAGGAGTTTTTAATCCGCGCTTTCAGCGATAACGAGCTGCGCGAAGTCTTAGACGAATTATATGTCGACGACGCGGTCGACATCATTGAAGAAATGCCGGCAACGGTTGTCAAACGCATTTTGATGCACACAGACCCAGAGGTGCGCAAAAGCATCAATGAAATTCTCCAATACCCGGAGGATTCCGCCGGCAGCATTATGACGATTGAATATGTCGACTTAAAAAAATACATGACCGTGGAAGATGCTTTTACCCGCATCCGCCGCACCGGCGTCGACAAAGAAACGATTTATATTTGTTACGTCACCGACGAAAACCGTAAGCTGTTGGGGATAGTGACCGTCAAAGATTTGCTGCTCTCTGAAAAAAACGCAAAAATCTTTGAAATCATGGATACCAATATCATTTCCGCCAACACGCTGGAAGATAAAGAAATCGTCGCGGAAAAATTCCGCAAATATGACCTTTTGGCGCTGCCCGTGGTTGACCAGGAAAACCGCTTGGTCGGTATTGTCACCATCGACGACGCGATGGACGTCTTGCAGGACGAGAACACCGAAGACATTGAAAAGATGGCGGCTATTACGCCTACGGACAAGCCGTATCTGAAAATGTCCGTTTTTGAAACGTGGAAAAAGCGCTTCCCGTGGCTTTTATTGTTGATGGTTTCCGCCACCTTTACCGGCAAAATCATCACCCACTTTGAAGATGCCTTGCAGTCTTACGTCGTTTTGACCGCGTTTATCCCCATGCTCATGGACACCGGCGGCAACTGCGGCGGGCAGTCCTCGGTTACAATTATCCGCGGCCTTTCTTTGGGTGACATTACGTTCCGCGACACGTTCCGCGTCATTTGGAAAGAGTTTCGCGTGGCATTCCTTTGCGGTGTTACGCTGGCGCTTGTCAACTTCGGCAAAATGCTGTTAATCGACCGCGTAGGCGTCATGGTCGCCGCCGTTGTTTGCGTCACCATGGTCTTAACCATTATTCTGGCAAAGTTCATCGGCTGCACGCTGCCGATTTTGGCAAAACGTCTCCACTTTGACCCCGCCGTTATGGCAAGTCCGTTTATCACAACGATTGTCGACGCGCTATCCCTCCTTATTTATTTCCGCGTCGCGTCTATGATTCTCGGTATATAAAAACCAAAATATATTTTTAAAAAGTCCGGCTTTTGCCGGGCTTTTTTCATATCTGCGCATATGCACAAAAACCACTTTAAAAAACTGCACAAACCGCCCATAGACAACGCCGGCGGTTTGCGATAAAATATTTTTGTAAGACATATTTTAAAAGGGGAGGAAAGACCATTCTGTAATACTGTAATTTTGCACAAAACCATACGCACCAAACCACTCTTTTTGTTCATGGAAACAGATGTTAAAAGATTAACAAATTACCATTGACAATTATTTAACAATGGACTATGATTAAATCAATACGAAAATACTGATAGGAGCGAAATGCCAAATGCGCAACTCGAAAAACACTGTGCAGGGCATATCCAGGCAGGCGCTTTTGAGGTTGCCCAATTATCTGAATTACCTTAAAAAACTGCAAAGCGAAGGCGTTCAAACGGTCTCTGCGCCGAAGATTGCCGCCGCCTTGGGGCAAAACGAGGTTCAGGTGAGAAAGGATATCGCTTTTGTCAGTTCGTGTGCAGGCAAACCGAAAACGGGGTTTGACACAACGCAGCTCGTGCGGGACTTAGAGTCTTTCTTGGGCTATGACAATGTCAACGAAGCGGTTTTGGTCGGCGCCGGGCAGCTCGGAAGAGCGCTTTTGAACTACAAAGGCTTTGCGGAATACGGCGTGCATATCGTCGCCGCGTTCGACACCGACGAAACCCTTACCGCGCAGACATTCGGCACAGAACAACGAATTTTCCCAATGGAAAAACTCGAAGACCTCTGCGAACGAATGCGGATTCACATCGGCATTGTGACCGTTCCCGCCGAAAGCGCGCAAGCGGTTTGTGACAAGCTGGTCGCCTGCGGAATCCGGGCAATTCTCAATTTTGCACCGACGCATATTACCGTGCCGCAAGGCATCTTGCTGCAAAACGAAAACATAGCGTCGTCGCTTGCGGTGTTGTCCGCCCATCTGAAAAAAACCATGACAAACAATCCTGAAACCAGGAGCAAAGGAGATTGAGTACAATGGAAAATGCAAAGACTTACGAAATCGTCGATTCTGTTGAAATGCTTGAAAAAACATTGAAACGGGTCCGCGAGGCGCAGGCAGTCTTCGCGACATATTCGCAGGAGCAGGTCGATAAGATCTTCCGCGCTGCCGCGATTGCCGCAAACAAACAGCGTATCCCGCTTGCCAAAATGGCGGTCGAAGAGACCGGCATGGGCGTGGTCGAAGATAAGGTTATCAAAAACCACTATGCGGCGGAATATATTTACAACGCTTACAAAAACACCAAGACCTGCGGCGTAGTCGAAGAGGATAAGGCTTACGGCATTAAAAAGATTGCGGAGCCCATCGGTGTTGTTGCGGCGGTTATCCCGACCACCAACCCCACCTCAACGGCGATTTTTAAAACGCTTATCTCCCTGAAAACCAGAAACGGTATCATCATCAGCCCCCACCCGCGTGCGAAAAAATCCACCATCGCCGCGGCGAAAGTTGTGTTGGAGGCGGCGGTCGAAGCCGGCGCACCCGAAGGCATCATCGGCTGGATTGACATTCCGTCTTTGGAAATGACCACGCTTTTGATGAAAGAAGCGGACATCATCCTTGCAACCGGCGGCCCCGGCATGGTCAAGTCGGCGTATTCTTCCGGCAAACCGGCGCTCGGCGTCGGCGCGGGCAATACCCCGGCGATTATCGACGACACCGCGGACATTCTTTTGGCCGTCAACTCGATTATCCACTCCAAAACGTTCGATAACGGTATGATTTGCGCTTCCGAGCAGTCCGTTATCGTGCTTGACAAAGTCTATAAGAAAGTCAAAGACGAATTCTTAGCGCGCGGCTGCTATTTCCTGAAAAAAGGCGAAATTGATAAGGTCAGAAAGACGATTATCATCAACGGCGCGCTGAACGCGAAAATCGTCGGTCAGACTGCTTATAAAATTGCACAGCTTGCCGGCGTCACCGTGCCCGAAACCACAAAGGTTTTAATCGGTGAAGTCGAAAGCGTAGATATTTCCGAAGAGTTCGCACACGAAAAGCTGTCTCCCGTCCTTGCTATGTATAAGGCAAAGGATTTCTCCGACGCGCTCGATAAGGCGGAACACCTCATTGCCGACGGCGGTTACGGTCACACCTCTTCCGTGTACTTAAACCCCATCACCGAACAGGCAAAGCTTGCGGAGTTCGGCGAGCGGATGAAGACCTGCCGTATTCTTGTCAACACACCTTCTTCTCAAGGCGGTATCGGCGACCTTTACAACTTCAAACTGGCACCCTCTCTGACACTCGGCTGCGGCTCCTGGGGCGGCAACTCGGTTTCCGAAAACGTCGGTGTCAAACATCTGTTGAATATCAAAACCGTTGCCGAAAGAAGGGAAAATATGCTGTGGTTCCGCGCACCCGAAAAGGTGTATTTCAAAAAAGGCTGCCTGCCTGTTGCGCTTGACGAACTGAAAACGGTCATGGGCAAGAAAAAGGCGTTTATTGTTACCGACTCGTTCCTTTACAATAACGGCTATACCAAGCCGATTGAAGATAAGCTCGACGAAATGGGCATTCAGCACACCTGTTTCTATGAAGTTGCTCCCGACCCGACGCTCCAGTGCGCGAGAAAGGGTACTGACCAGATGACCCAGTTCCAGCCGGATACCATCATCGCCATCGGCGGCGGTTCCGCAATGGACGCGGCGAAAATCATGTGGGTGATGTATGAACACCCCGACGTGGACTTCTCCGACATGGCTATGGACTTCATGGACATCCGCAAGAGAATCTACACCTTCCCGAAGATGGGCGAAAAAGCTTACTTTATTGCCATTCCGACTTCTGCGGGTACCGGCTCTGAAGTTACCCCGTTTGCGATTATTACCGACGCGGACACCGGCGTGAAATGGCCGCTTGCTGACTATCAGCTTCTGCCGAATATGGCAATCGTTGATGCTGACATGATGATGAGCGCACCGAAAGGCCTTACCTCTGCTTCCGGTATCGACGCTGTTACCCACGCGCTCGAAGCTTACGCTTCGATTATGGCGACCGATTATACAGACGGTCTTGCCATTCGCGCATTGCAAATGATCTTCCAGTATCTGCCCAGAGCCTATGACAACGGTCAGAATGACCCGGTTGCTCGTGAAAAGATGGGCAACGCGGCTACCATGGCCGGTATGGCATTTGCAAACGCATTCCTTGGTGTTTGCCACTCCATGGCGCATAAACTCGGCGCTTTCCACCACCTGCCGCACGGTATTGCAAACGCACTGCTGATTGACCATGTTCTGCGCTTCAACGCAGCGGAAGTTCCCACCAAGATGGGTACTTTCTCCCAGTATGACCACCCGCACACCTTGGAAAGATACTGCGAAGTCGCAGACGCGCTCGGCGTAACCGGCAAGACCAACGAAGAGAAGCTTGAAAACCTGATTGCAAAGCTCGATGAACTCAAAGAGCACATCGGCATCAAAAAGACCATCCGCGATTACGGCGTAGATGAAAAATACTTCTTGGATACGCTGGATGAAATGGTTGAGCAGGCGTTCAACGACCAGTGCACGGGCGCAAACCCGAGATATCCGCTGATGAGCGAAATCAAAGAGATGTATCTCAAGGCATATTACGGTGAATAACAGGAGGAATCAGAATGAAGCTCGATAAAGTTATTGCGGTAAGAACATCCAAAACCGTCTACAAAGACGGCGACTGTGCCATCAAAGTTTTCGATGCGGATTACAAAAAATCCGATATCCTCAACGAGGCGCTCAATCAGGCGAGAGTTGAAGAAACCGGCCTGCCGATTCCGAAGCTTTTGGAAGTCGGCGTGGTTGACGGCAAATGGGCAATCGTTTCGGAATTCATCAAGGGTAAAACACTTGCCCGTCTGATGGACGAAAACCCCGATAGAATCGATGAATACATGAACCTGTTTGTCGATATTCAGCTCGACATTCATTCCCGCAAAGCACCCCTGCTTAATAAGCTGAAAGATAAAATGAACCGGAAAATCTCCGAAACCGACCTTGACGCGACCACGCGTTATGAGCTGCACACCCGCTTAGAGGGTATGCCCAAGCACAACAAGGTCTGCCACGGCGATTTCCGTCCGAGCAACGTCATCGTCGGCGAAGACGGCGTGAACTACATCATTGACTGGTCTCACGCAACTCAGGGCAACGCTTCCGCAGACGCGGCAAGAACGTACCTTGTGTTCTATTTGAAAGGCGAAGAAGAACTGGCCGAGAAATACCTGGACCTCTTCTGCCAAAAGAGCGACACCGCCAAGCAGTACGTCCAGAAATGGCTCCCGATTGTTGCCGCTTCCCAAAGTGTCAAGCGCAACCCGGAAGAAAAAGAACTGCTTACCCGCTGGCTTGACGTTGTCGATTACGAATAAGCCGCAAGCGATAATAAATAAGGAGAATCTGCAATGAAAGTAACAGTTTGCATCGGAAGCTCTTGCCATTTGAAAGGGTCGCGCCAGGTCGTAGAAAGACTGCAGGCGCTGATTGCCGAAAACAACTTAAAAGACAAAGTGGAGCTCAGCGGTAAATTCTGCATGGGCAACTGCCAGCACGGCGTCAGTGTGACGGTAAACGACGAGCTGTTCTCTGTTTCTCCCGAAACGGTAGATGACTTTTTCAAAACGCAAATTCTTTCTAAAATATAATCTTCAGGCAGTGCGGAACGGACTTTAGTCCGCACTGCCTTTTTTCCGTCAATAGCCTTATTCGGAGGAAACGGAATGGGTAATTATATTAAACTGAAAAAATCGAACTGCAAAAACTGCTATAAGTGTATCCGAAACTGCCCGGTCAAATCCATTAGCTTTTCGGGGACGCAGGCGCAGATTGTGGAAGACGAGTGCATTCTCTGCGGGATGTGCTTTGTGGCCTGCCCGCAAAACGCCAAAGAGATTCGCGACGATGTGCAAAGCTGTAAAGCGCTTTTGAAAAGCGGTGCGCCGGTGTACGCGAGCGTCGCGCCTTCGTTTGTCGCAAACTACGAAAACGTCAATATGGCGTCTATGCGAAAAGCGCTTAAGCAGCTCGGGTTTACAGACGCCGCGGAGACCGCCGAGGGCGCAACCGTCGTAAAAAAGGAATATGACCGGCTTGTGTCTACCGGCAAACAGGACGTGATTATTTCCACTTGCTGCCATACGGTCAATTTGCTCATTCAAAAGCATTTTACCGAAGCGCTCCCGTGTCTTGCGCGCGTCCAGTCGCCGATGCAGGTGCATTGCGCTTCGATTAAGCGCGAACACCCGGACGCAAAAACCGTGTTCATCGGGCCTTGCATTTCGAAAAAAGCCGAGGCGGAAGAATACGAAGGCATCGTCGATTGCGTGCTGACCTTTGAAGAACTCAACGCCTGGATGGCCGAAGAAAACGTGACCTTTGAGCCGTCACAGGAATTGGACGAACGCCGCGGCAAAGCGCGGTTTTTCCCGACTTCGGGCGGCATTTTAAAATCCATGCTTTGCGACAACGACGACTATACCTATATGACCGTCGACGGCATGTCGTCTTGTATCAGCGCGATTCGCGACGTAATCGCCGGCAACATTCACCACTGCTTTATTGAAATGTCGGCGTGCCCGGGTAGCTGTGTCGGCGGTCCGGCGATGGACCGTGCCCACCGCGCGCCCGTCCGCGGGCAGATTGCCGTGGAAAAATTCGCGAAACAGGCGAACGGCGAAGATTTCCCGGTCGAGCAGCCGGCGCCTGAAACCATCGAAAAAAATCTGATTTATCTGAAGAAAGACCATCCGAAAGCGGGCTCGCGCGCGATTGAAGAAATCCTGCGCAAAATGGGTAAGACCCGCCCCGAAGATGAGCTTAACTGCGGCTCCTGCGGCTACAACACCTGCCGCGAAAAAGCGCAGGCGGTGCTCGACGGCAAGGCGGACCTTTCCATGTGCCTGCCGTTTTTAAAGGATAAAGCCGAGTCTTTCTCCGACAATATCATTCACAACACGCCCAACGGTATTTTGATTTTGAACGAAGAAATGGAAGTCCAGCAAATCAATGCCGCGGCGCGGGACATTCTGAATATCCGTAACCAAAGCGATGTGCTCGGCGAGCCGGTCGTTCGGATTATGGAGCCGTTTGATTTCATTGAAGTGCTTTCGAGCGGCATCAATATTCACGACAAGCGCGTCTACCTTGCGGAATATCAGAAATACATAGAAGAAACTATCATTTACGACCGCAATTATCATATTTTGATGTGCATCATGCGCGATATTACCGCGGAAGAAGAGGAAAAGGCCAAGAAAGAGGAAATGAGCCGCCACACGATTGAGGTCACCGACAAGGTGATTGAAAAGCAAATGCGAATCGTGCAGGAAATCGCTTCTCTTTTGGGCGAGACCACCGCGGAAACCAAAATTGCGCTGACCAACTTAAAGGAGTCGCTCAAAGATGAATAATTTGTGCACCGACATTGCGTATCAAAGCGTCAATAAATTCGGCGAACAGCTTTGCGGCGACCGGGTGGAAGTGATTGACCAGGGCGAAGAAAATCACGTTATCGTCTTGGCGGACGGCTTGGGAAGCGGCGTAAAAGCCAATATTCTTTCCACGCTCACGTCAAAAATTATTTCCACGATGATGGCAAACGGCATGAGCCTTGAAAACTGCGTCGAGACCATTGCCGCAACGCTTCCGATTTGCGAAGTCAGAAAAGTGGCATATTCTACATTTACCATCGTTCGGACTATTGACAACCGGGAAGCAGAAATTATACAATATGATAACCCGATGTTGATAATCCTTCGGGACGGCAAAAATTTCGATTATCCGAAAAACGCAATGGAAATCGGCGGCAAGATGATTTATAAAACAAAAATCGAATTGCACGAAAACGATTTCTTAGTGTTCACAAGCGACGGCGCCATTTGGGCGGGCGTCGGCACAACAATGAATTTCGGCTGGCAGCGCGAACAGATTGTAGAGTTTTTAGAAAAAATGGTGCACCCCGAATTTACGGCGAAAACCGTTTCCGCGCTGCTGTTGGACGAATGCTGCAAGCTTTACGGCGGCAAGCCCGGCGACGACACCACGGTCTGCACTGTAAAAATCCGTAAGCGTAAGTCCGTCAACTTAATGCTCGGACCCCCGCGCGACCCGAAAGACGTCAACAAAATGATGTCTTTGTTCTTCGCAAAAGAGGGGAAACACATCGTCTGCGGCGGCACGACTTCCACTTTGGCGGGTGAGTTTTTGGGCAAGCCCGTCACCACGCTTTTGGATTATGTCGACCCCGAAATTCCGCCGATTGCCAAAATTGAAGGTGTTGACCTTGTCACCGAGGGCGTTATAACGCTCAGCCGCGTTTTGGAACAGGCGAAAAGCTACCAGCAGGAAGACGATATTTATGCCGACTGGAATGTCAAAGAAGACGGTGCGTCTTTAATTTCGCGAATGCTGTTTGAAGAAGCGACCGACATCAATTTCTTTGTCGGGCGGGCAATCAATCCGGCGCATCAAAACCCGGACTTGCCGATTACCTTTAACATCAAAATGCATTTGGTTGAAGAACTTTCCGAGCTGCTTCGTCAAATGGGCAAACGCGTTAAAGTAAGTTATTTTTAAGAGGAGATCCGGAATGGGAAAAGAAGGAAGAAAATTTGACACCAAAATTCAATATTTGAAATACAAGGTGTTGCGCGAAGTCGCAAGAATCGCTTACAACAGCGATTCAGGCTTTGAACTTGCCAACAGCTTTAACGATATCGCCAAGGTCATTGTGCCCGGCCCCAAAGCGACAATGCGCTGCTGCATTTACAAAGAGCGCGCGATTATCGCCGAACGCATCAAAATGGCTTGCGGCGGCAATAAAAATAACCCCAACGTCATTGAGGTTATCGACATTGCCTGCGACGAGTGCCCCGCCAGCGGCTATCAGGTTTCACATGACTGCCGCGGCTGTATTGCGCACCGCTGCGAAGATGTCTGCCCGAAAGACGCAATCACCTTTGACGAAAATCAGAAAGCACATATTGACAAAACCAAGTGCGTCAACTGCGGCGCCTGCGCGAAGGTGTGCCCCTATTCCGCCATTTCCAACTATAAGCGTCCCTGTGAAAAAGCCTGCAAGGTCAAGGCAATTTCCATGACCAATGACGAGATTGGCGCGGCACATATCAACAACGACAAGTGCATTTCCTGCGGCGCGTGCGAATATATGTGTCCGTTCGGTGCGATTGCCGATAAATCCTATATTCTCGATGTCATCGACATTTTGAAAAAGAGCGAAAACAATACAAAATATAAAACCTACGCGATTGTTGCGCCGTCGATTTCCAGCCAGTTTACATATGCAAAACTCGGTCAGGTGATCTACGCGATTAAACAGCTCGGCTTCCACAGCGTTGTTGAAGCGGCGCTCGGCGCGGATATGGTTTCTTATTCCGAAGCGCAGGAACTCGCCGAAAAAGGCTTCTTAACAAGCTCCTGCTGCCCGGCGTTTGTGGACTATATCCACAAATCGTTCCCGAAATTGGTAGAGCACATTTCCCACAACCTTTCGCCGATGGCGTCTATTGCCGAATACATTAAAAAGCACGACGAAACGGCAAAGATTGTCTTTATCGGGCCGTGCACGGCAAAGAAAATGGAAATCAAACAAGAGCGCGTCGCTAAAATCATCGATTCCGTTTTGACCTTTGAGGAATTGCAGGCGCTGTTTGACAGCCGCGACTTTGATATGTCCTCGTTCCCGGAGGACGTCCTCGACAACGCCTCTTATTTCGGCCGTATTTTCGCGCGCAGCGGCGGTTTGCGCGACGCTGTTGAGCAGTCCTTGAAAGAACAGAATTTAGACTTCGATTACAAGCCGATTGCCTGCGACGGCATTGAGGAATGCCGTTTGGCGCTTTTAAAAGCCTCCAAAGGTGTTTTGCCGAATAACTTTATCGAGGGTATGGCGTGCGTCGGCGGCTGTATCGGCGGCGCAGGCTGCCTTACTCACGAAGCACGCGACAAAAACGAAGTGGACAAGTATGGCCGCGAGGCAATGGAAAAAACCATTACCGATGCAATCAGCATGCTGAAATAATTTTAACTACCTATTTTATCCCGGCGGAAATTCCTGCCGGGATATTTTTTTGAATAAACCGCATTTTTCCTGTCAATCCTTTGGTTACGAAAGGATTGAAACATATGAAAACAAAAATCAAACGGAACCGGGAAGTTGCCCGGAAACTGGAAATCTCCCTTTTTTGCGGTCTTGTCATCAGCATTTTGTTAAGCATCATTTCTTTCGGCGCTTCCTGCGGCGAAATCCGGCAGGACGTTTTGCGCATGCACATCATTGCCAATTCCGATTCCGTCGAGGACCAGGCGGTGAAACTCAAAGTCCGCGACGCGGTTTTAGAAGCCGGTGAGGATTTGTTTGACGGCACGCTGACCGCTGAAGGCGCCGAACAGGTGCTCGACAGCGATATTGAGCGTTTGCAAAACGCGGCGCAGACCGTATTGACCGAAAACGGTTTTGACTACGGCGTGCGCGTGGAAATCGGGAAAGATTATTTCAACACCCGAACTTACGATGGCGAAGTCACGCTCCCGGCGGGGGAATATGAGGCCGTCCGCGTGATTTTGGGTGAGGGGAAAGGGCAAAACTGGTGGTGCGTGATGTTCCCGCCGATGTGCCTGCCCGCCGCCGAAGCGGATACCGAAATTTCCGACGTTCTTACGAAAAACGAAGAAGATGTCGTTAAAAGCAATCCGAAATATGAAGCGCGATTTAAAATCGTTGAACTTTTTGAAAACTTTTACCGAAAAATAAAATAAGACTTTCAAAACGCCGTGAATTTTGATATAATGACCTTGTTTACGATATCAGCGCGGCGTTTTCTTCTGCGCTTAGGAACGGAGTGTGCGGCAATGGCAATGTTAAAATACAACTTGATTCCAAAACCGAACTTTTACAAAACGCTTGACGGCACTTACACAGTTTCTTCCGGCACAAAGGTGCTTTGCGCTGAGGAATTTTTGACTGCCGGCAATTATTTGACGGCTTATTTAAAAACCCGCCCCGTGTCGACCGAGGGCGCAATCAAATTTAAAAAAGTCGGCGGCATGGAACCCGAGTCTTATAAACTGAAAGTTTCTCCCGAGGGTATTTTTGTGGAAGCCTCCGACGCGCGCGGCGCATTTTACGGCGCGGTCACGCTGAAAACAATTTTGATGCAGGCAACCAAAAAAGAAGGCAAAGCGGTCGTCAACGGGCTTTTGATTCAAGATGTCCCGCAGTATAGCTACCGCGGTGTGCAAATGGACGAAAGCCGCCACTTTTTCGGCGTGAAAACCGTCAAACAAGTGCTCGATATGATGGCAATGCTCAAATTAAACACATTTCACTGGCATTTGTCCGACGACCAGGGCTACCGGATCGAAAGCAAAGTGTTCCCGCTTTTAAATTCGGTCGGTTCCACCCGCAAATATGCAGGGCTTCAGGGCTTCGGGTTTAAACACCGCGGCGGGGAATATTCGCACTATTATAAACAAGAAGAAATCCGCGAAATCGTCGCTTACGCGAAAAAACTGCATATCACCGTCATTCCCGAAATTGACGTGCCCGGACACACGCTGGCTATACTCGCGGCTTATCCGGAGCTTTCGTGCACCGGTAAAAAAATAGAACCGGCATGTGAAAACGGCATTTTGGAAGACATTCTTTGTGCCGGCAACGAAGAAGTTTATACATTCTTAGAAAAATTGTTTCAGGAACTTTGTTCGCTGTTTGACGGGCCGTATTTTCATATCGGCGGCGACGAAGCGATAAAAGGACACAAGCTTTGGGAAAAATGCCCGAAGTGCACTTCTGTCATGCAGGCGCAGAATCTTAAAAGTGCAAAAGAACTGCAAGGCTATTTTATGACCCGCGTCAATGCGATACTTAAAAAATACGGCAAAACCTGTATTGCGTGGAACGATTGCATCAATGACAATTTTGACAGCAGTATTATCTGTCAGTATTGGTTCCCGAACAATCTTGCCGCCGTGCGTAAACAGGTTTCGCGCCGCGACTTCATTTTGTCGCCGGAAAACTATTTCTATTTTGATGAGAAATACGCCCGTGTTTCGCTCAAAAAGGTTTATAAATTTAACGAAGTTAAGGTCGGTTTTGCAGGCGTCGGTCAGCATGTTCGCGGCATTGAGTGCGAGCACTGGAGTGAGTGGATTGATACGGATTCCGCGCTGCAATTCGCGATGTTCCCGCGCTTGTTTGCAGTTGCGGAGGTCGGCTGGACAAAGCTTGCAAACCGCCGCTATCGCGATTTCTACAAGCGCCTTGCTTGGTATAAAACCTATCTCAATAAAATCGGGATTAACTATTCGCGCGTGGAAAAGGGAAGGGCAGCGACAAGACAGGTCATTCCTTACCACTTCGGCGCGGACGGGAAAGAGTATAAAAAAAGCGAAGAGCTTAAGGCGAAAGAATCATTCTGAACGCCGCGGCATATCGCTTTTTAAAATAAATCAACTTTTGGAGGAATTTTATGGCAGACTATGTTTTATCCTGCTGCTCCACGGCGGATTTGCCGGCGGAGTATTTCACAGAACGGAATGTGGCGTACACCTGCTTCCACTACAATATGGACGGAAAGGAATACCCCGACGACCTCGGCAAATCGATGCCGTTTGACGAGTTTTACCGCCGCATTGCCGACGGTGCGCAGCCCACGACCTCTCAGGTCAACGTCCAACAGTATTTGGACTATTTTGAGCCGTTTTTAAAAGAGGGCAAAGACGTTTTGCACTTGGCTTTTTCCAGCGGACTTTCCGGCTCTTACAACTCAGCTTGCATCGCGCGCGAAACGCTTTTGGAAACCTATCCGGATGCGAAACTTTATATTGTCGATACGCTCGGCGCTTCTTCGGGCTACGGCCTTTTGGTGGATGCGGCGGCGGATTTGCGCGACAGCGGCAAAAGCATTGACGAGGTTTACGCGTTTGTCGAGGAAAACAAGCTGAATTTACACCACTGGTTTTTCTCGACCGATTTAACAAGCTACATTCGCGGCGGACGTGTCAAACCGGTTGCCGGCTTCTTCGGCACAATGCTGAAAATCTGCCCGCTGCTCAATATGAACAACGAGGGCAAGTTGATTCCGCGCTTAAAATGCCGCGGTAAGGCAAAAGCCATTGATGAAATTGTCGCCAAAATGCTCCAGCACGCGGACGGCGGCGCGGACTATTCCGGCAAATGCTTTATTTCCCAGTCGGCGTGCTTCGACGATGCGCGTATCGTTGCGGACCGCGTCGAAGCGGCGTTTCCGAAACTCAACGGTAAAGTGATGATTAACAGCATCGGCACGGTCATCGGCGCCCACACGGGCCCCGGCACCGTTGCGCTGTTCTTCTTCGGCGACAAACGCGGCGAATAAACAGAAAATAAAAGCAAAAGAAAACCCCGACGCTTTTTACGGCGCCGGGGTTTTTATGTGCCTTATAATTACAGGAGAGATTCGTAAAGCGCTTTGATTTCTGCAACGCTCGTGTCGCGCGGGTTGCCCGGGCGGCAAGCGTCATCATAAGCGGACTGTGCCAAGAAATCCAAATCCTCGCGTTTGACGATTTCGCTCAAATCGGCGGGAATGCCGACGTCCTGCGAGAGCTTGCGAACCGCGTCCACAGCGGCTTTGCGCGCGTCTTCCAGCGACATGTCGTCCACACCGGTAACGCCCATAGCTTTGGCGATGTCTCTGTATTTTTCGCCGGTTGCGGGCGCGTTATATTCCATAACGGTCGGGAGGATAATCGCGTTCGCCACACCGTGCGGGGTGTCATACAGCGCGCCGAGCGGGTGCGCCATAGAGTGCACAATGCCAAGACCGACGTTCGAGAAGCCCATGCCGGCGATATACTGGCCGAGCGCCATGCCTTCTCTGCCTTCCGGCGTGTTTGCAACCGCACCGCGCAGATTCTTGGAAATGATTTCAATCGCTTTTAAGTGGAACATATCGGAAAGTTCCCAAGCGGCTTTGGTGATATAGCCTTCAATTGCATGCGTCAGCGCGTCCATACCGGTGGCGGCGGTCAGCCCTTTGGGCATGCTCGCCATCATATCGGGGTCGACAAACGCAACAACGGGAATGTCGTGCACGTCTACGCAAACCATTTTGCGGTTCTTTTCCGCGTCGGTAATGACATAGTTAATGGTAACTTCCGCGGCGGTACCGGCGGTTGTCGGCACGGCAAAAATCGGTTTTGCTTTGTTTTTGGTCGGCGCAACACCCTCAAGGCTGCGGATATCATAAAATTCCGGGTTCGCCGCGACAATACCGATCGCCTTAGCGGTGTCCATCGAGCTGCCGCCGCCGATCGCAATCAAATAATCCGCGCCGGAGGCTTTGAAAGCGTCCACGCCGTGCTGGCAGTTTTCAATGGTGGGGTTGGCTTTAATATCGGAATAAATTTCATAAGCCAGCCCTTTGCTGTCGAGAATGTCCGTAACCTTTTTGGTCACACCGAATTTCAAAAGGTCCGGGTCAGAGCAGACAAATGCTTTCTGAAAACCGCGGCCAATCGCTTCGTCAGCAATGTTTGCGATTGCGCCCTTGCCATGATAGGAGGTTTCGTTCAATACAAATCTGTTTGCCATATTCATCGCTCCTTTTAATATTTTCAAGGCTTTCGTGGCAAAGAAAACCTTGATTGTTACAAAATTATCATATCAAAATATCCAACAGAAAACAAGTATCCATTTGTAAACTTTTTGTTGGGAATATAACAATTTGTTCAAATAGATTTCAACGTGCAAAAAACCGTTGACGGTAAAATTTGCTTGTGCTATAATAACGATACTGTATCAAATAAGACAGTTTTTGGTGATATTCATGACAGACGTACAACAAAAAGAATGTTTGGCCGTCCTTTTAAAAGCGGACATTTTTTCGGCGGCCGGCGAGATGGAGTTAGCTTCGGTTTTGCTTGATTTTTCAGAGCTTCGCAGCTTCAAAAAAGACGAAATCATCTATTCGCCGCAAAATCCCGAGAAATGTATCGGCGTGCTTATAAAAGGGGAGGCAAGAGTCACAAAAGACTATGTGACCATGAGTGTTCTGCACCCCGGTCAGCAGTTTGGAACGGTGGTGCTTTACCACAAAACCGACTATTTTGTGAACACGATTCTCTCAAAAACCGACTGCAAGGTGCTGTTCGTGAAAAAAGAGGGGGTCGACCGGCTTTTGGCGCACAACCGCCGTTTCGCCGTCGCTTACATCTCTTATCTTTCCAAACGCATTTATTTTCTCAACGAAAAAATCGAAGCTTACACCGCACCAAACGCTGAATCCAAACTGTTGCATTATCTCAAAAGTGTGTGCGACGCAAACGGCGTGGTCTCCGGCATTTCCATCACCGAACTTTCCAGGCAAATCAATGTTAGTCGTGCCAGCCTTTACCGGGCGCTGGATACTTTATCCGCGAGCGGCAAACTCCGGCACGACGGCAAAAAAATAATTTTATTGTAAAGGAAGATTGATTATGAAAAAAGTAGTTTCTGTTTTCCTTGCCCTTTTAATGGTGCTGTCGCTTGCGGCCTGCACCGGCAATGAAGAAGAACAAACCCCTGCGCAGAAAACCGCGATTCGCATGGCGACGCTCAAAGGCCCGACCGGAATCGGTACTGCAAAACTGATGGCAGATAATGATGCGGGAACCGCTGCGAACCAGTATACGGTAACCCTTTGCACTGACCCGACCGAAGTCGTTTCGGGTATTGTTGCCGGCACTTATGATGTTGCCGCCTGCCCGCTGAATATGGCTTCCGTGCTTTACAACAAGACCAACGGCAATATTCAGATGCTTGCGATTAACACCCTCGGCACGATGTATCTGCTTTCCACACAGGAATTGACGGATATTTCCGAACTTGCCGGCAAGACCATCATTTCCGCCGGCCAGGGCGCAACACCCGAATACGTGCTCAACTACCTGTTGGAAAAGAACGGCCTTACCGACAAAGTGACCGTGGAATATAAGTCTGAGCACGCAGAAGTCGCGACGCTTGCCGCCGCTGCTACCGCTGACGATGATACGTTCTATCTGCTGCCCGAACCCAACGTAACTTCCGCGCTTTTGCAGAACAGCGCGCTGAAAAACGTGCTTGACCTGTCTAAAGCTTTTGAAACCGCTTCCGGCGTTTCTCTTGCAATGGGCTGCATCGTTGCGAAAAAAGATTTCGTACAGCAGAACAAAGCGGCAATCGACGCTTTCTTGGCGGAATATCAGAAGTCTGTGGAATACACTTCCACCAATTTGGATGATACGGCAACCCTTTGCGAAACTTACGGCATTATTCCGAAAGCCGCTGTCGCAAAACAGGCAATTCCGCGCTGCAGCATCGCGTTCGTAACCGGCAGCGAAATGAAAACCGTTGCGACCGAAAACTTGAACGTGCTTTTGGCGGCGTCCGCACAGTCCGTGGGCGGCAAACTGCCGGGCGATGATTTCTGGTATGGCGTCTAATCCGAAAAACAAACCGATTGTCAAGAAAAGTCTGCGGCTGCTGCTTGCGGCAGCCGTTTGGCTTCTCGTTTGGCAAATCGTATACAGTATCATCGGCAGGGAGGTGCTTTTTGCATCCCCCTTGTCTGTGTTTCAGCGGTTGTTTGAACTGGCCAGAACCGGCGGCTTTTGGCTGAAAACCGGCTCGTCGCTTTTAGGAATTACCGAAGGCTATCTGCTCGGCGTGGCGGCAGGCGTTTTGCTTGCGGTCTTGACCTCGCTTTCTGACTGGCTGTATGCTATTTTTAAACCGATGCTGACCGTAATTAAATCGACGCCCGTGGTGTCCTTTATCATTTTGGCACTTGTGTGGATGTCCAAAACCGGTGTTCCCGTGTTTATCTCATTTTTGATGGTTTTGCCGATTGTTTGGGCAAACTTGACCGCCGGTATTCGCGCCACCGATAAAAATCTGTTGGAAATGGCGCGCGTCTATCGCTTCGGTGCGCGCAAAACCCTGCGGTATGTCTATTTCCCGAGTGTGTTGCCGTCGCTGTTGTCCGCGCTGACAACGGCAATCGGTTTTGCCTGGAAAGCGGGCATTGCCGCTGAGGTTATCAGCACACCGCGCAATTCAATCGGCGCCCAGCTTTACAATTCCAAGGTGTACCTTGAAACCGTTGATTTGTTTGCGTGGACGGTGGTCGTAATTGCTATCAGCATGTTGTTTGAAAAACTGATTGTGCTGGCGGTGCGACGTATTGCCGACGCAGCGGAAAGGAGGCACGCCGTATGGAAGTAAGCTTTCAAGATGTTTCTTTGGCGTTCGGCGAAAAGGTGCTGTTTTCCCATTTTACAAAAACCTTTACCTTTTCCGGCATCACTGCGCTTATGGGCCCCTCCGGCAGCGGCAAAACGACCTTTTTCCGACTGCTTTGCGGGCTTCAAAAGCCCGACAGCGGTGCGGTTTTAGGTATTCCGAAAACATTTACCGTTTTGTTTCAGGAAGACAGACTCCTGCCTTGGGTGGACGCGCTGACCAATGTTGCGCTGGTTTCCGACACAGAGACCGCCAAGGCGTGCTTAAATAAAGTTGGGCTTTCAAATGATATGCACAATTTCCCCGGAAATTTGAGCGGCGGCATGTGTCGACGTGTTGCCATTGCGCGTGCGTTGGCGCATAAAAGCGAAATCCTTTTGCTGGACGAACCCTTAAAAGGGCTTGATGAAGAGCTGCGCGCACAGATGTTAAATCTCATCAAAGCGGAAGGGGAAACGCGCCCGGTGCTCTTCATCACACATGACGAACGTGAGGTGGAAGCACTCGGTGCCGAAGTTCTGTCCGTAAACGGAATGCCGATTAAAATGTGACAATTTCCAACACTTTGTGACAAAGGAGAAAGCTTGTAATATAATAAAACCATTATCGGCTTGCGCGCGGAAGGGGCACGTAAGCTTAAAGGGGTGATGGCATGGAAAAGACGGGAAAAGTGCGCCTTTTTTCAGCCGTCACCCTTTTTGTATCCTTTTTGTGTATTGCCGTGACTTTTGTCATACAAATCCGTATGCAGAAAACTGTAAGTGATTTGTCCGAGACGGTCAACACAACCACACCTGCAGTTTTGTCCGAAACGCAAACGGAAAACGCAATGCAAGGGTACACGACTTCTCCGCTTGCCGACCAAAGCGAAACTGCGCCGCTGACACCTGCCGCGGCACAGGTGGGAAAAGAAGAGTCTTCCGCGAACCAATCGCAAAATCGTGTTTCCGGCAAAACCGATGCGACCACGAAAGCACAGCAAACGACGCAAAAAAGGACAACGACGACCAAACCCGAAACGACAACCGAGCGGTCCACGGAAATCAGCCCGGTTTTGGTGGTGAATCTGAACACGAAAAAAATTCACAGCCCGCACTGTTCTTATCTGCAAAACACCGACCCTGCCAATACAACACAAATTACAGACGACGAATTGCAATCCTATTTAGAAAGCGGCTATACGCTTTGTAAGCGGTGCGGAGGGTATGCGGAATGAAGATGGCAGAGTTTTTGGAAAAATATCAAGATAAGGCCGATGCGGCGATTGCAGTCGGCTGCGCAGTTTTGCTGCTTGCAAGCGCCGGGCTGCTTGTCAATCAGTTTCGTTTGCAAAAACAGTTGGATACGGTAAAAACAGCGTACACTACACTGCCGACCATTCACTGGTATGAAGAGGAGACCACCGCGGCTACGACCGTAGCAAGCACTCCGGACACCACCGCCGCTTTACAGTCCATAGAAACGTCGCCCGCTTTGCAAATTACCGGAAAAACCTATGTTTTAAATACCAGTTCCAAGAAAATTCATTCGCCGGACTGCCGCTATGCGACTTCGATGAAAGAGGAAAACAAAAAGGTCGTGGAAAACGCCGATTTGGACGAGCTGCTTTCAGAAGGGTATGAGGTCTGTTCGGTTTGCGGCGGGGGATAAGCTTTGCTATATGGTCATTTTGACCAATTTTTGCCTGCTGAAAAATGACGAAAAAAGAGCGCTGAATCTACCGAATTACCAAAAAAAACAGCTTTTTTTAGGCAAAATGCAAACGAAATTTCGCAAATATCAAAAAATGGCTTGCAAAATGGTCAAACATTGTGTAAAATACATAGTAAACGAATTGTCAGAATGTATAATACACACATATGGAGGGATAAATCCATGTCAAACAGACTTTTTCAGGCCATTGTGCATCAAATGACCGATGCCATTGACCGGACAATCGGCGTGATTGATGAGTCGGGTACAGTGATTTCCTGCAGTGAACTCGGAAGAATCGGGGAAGTGCTTTCTCCGGAAGTGACGGCGGTGTTCCAAAACAGCGAGCCGGCGGTTGTCAACGGCTATGCTTATAAAGCGTTCGGAACGCATATGCACCCCGAATATGCCGTATTTGTCGAGGGAGACGATGAGCTTGCCGAAAAATACACGGCGGTTATGGCGGTCACCCTTTCCAGCATCAAGCAGTATTATGACGAAAAATATGACCGCGGCAACTTTATCAAAAATGTCATTTTGGACAACATCCTGCCCGGCGACATTTATCTGAAAGCCCGCGAGCTTCGTTTTAATAACGACGTTTCCCGTGTTGTGATTTTAATTCGTATCACCGAACATGTGGACGTTTCTGTTTTTGACATTATCCAGAACCTGTTCCCGGATAAGAACAAAGACTTTGTTATCAACCTCAACGAAACCGACATCGCGCTGATTAAAGAAGTGAAACCCAGCACCGACCCGAAAGATTTGGAAAAACTGGCGCGTTCGATTGCGGACAGCCTCGGCTCGGAATTCTATTCGCATGTGCTTGTCGGTATCGGCACGACCGTCGAGGGGATTAAAGACTTGGCGCGTTCGTTCCGCGAGGCGCAGGTCGCTTTGGAAGTCGGCAAGGTGTTTGATACGGAAAAAACGATTGTCAGCTATGACAACCTCGGTATTGCGCGTCTGATTTATCAGCTGCCGACCACGCTTTGCGAAATGTTCTTAAAAGAAGTGTTCAAGCGCGGCTCGATTGATTCCCTTGACCAGGAAACCCTGTTCACCATTCAGAAATTCTTTGAGAACAACCTGAACGTTTCCGAAACCTCCCGTAAACTGTTCGTCCACAGAAATACGTTGGTTTATCGTTTGGAAAAAATCAAGAAATTGACCGGCCTTGACCTTCGTGAATTTGACGACGCAATCGTGTTCAAAGTGGCGCTGATGGTTAAAAAATACCTCGATTCCAACCCCGTTAAATTCTAAATATAGGGTTATCGTGCACTTTGTTCATAAATATGGTAGTTTCTATGTTGAAAGTGCACAGAAGCGACGGCATATTTTGTTGAATCATACAGAATATCCGAAAAACAGTTACAAAACGGTTACAAAAAAACCGAAAATGTGCTATACTATTAGGTGGTATAATATTTTGTCTTTTGACGAGATGTTTACCACCTGTTTTTTTGAGAAATGTAGAGTTCATATAAACAGTGGGAACCGTTTATTCACAAGGAAAAGACAGAAAGGCAGAGGTTTTGGCAAGTGATCGAGTTTAAAAATGTCTCAAAAACTTATGATAACGGTACACAGGCACTGAAAAATGTAAATCTTCGGATTGAAGACGGCGAATTTGTCTTTGTCGTCGGCTCTTCCGGTGCCGGCAAAAGTACCTTTTTGAAAATTATTATGCGTGAACAGGTTGCCAACAGCGGCACGGTTCTGATTAACGGCTTTAATTTAAATACTATGCGCAAGCGGGATATCCCGATGCTGCGCCGCACGATGGGCATTGTGTTCCAGGATTTCCGTCTGATTCCGACGATGACCGTGTTTGACAACGTGGCGTTCGCCATGCGGGTTATCGGTACGAAAGAAAAAGAAATCCGTAAGCGCGTGCCCTATATTTTGAGCCTTGTCGGGCTTACGTCGAAAGCGCGGCAGTTGCCGACCCAGCTTTCCGGCGGTGAGCAGCAGCGTGTTGCGCTTGCCCGCGCGCTCGTCAACAATGCGGGGATTTTAATCGCGGACGAGCCCACCGGCAACATTGACCCCGAAATGTCCTATGAAATCGTAGATTTGTTAAATCATATCAACGCCAACGGCACAACCGTCGTTATGGTAACACACGAACATAATTTGGTCCGGCATTTCCATCATCGCGTGATTACGATTGAAGAGGGTTCTGTCGTTTCCGATACGAGCGATACGGACAAGCTGCCCGATGATTACGCTTCGATTGAAGCCAATTACCCGACGGATACCGAGCCGGCGAAAGACGAAGAATCGCCTTCCAAAGAGGAAGTGCTTTCCGACACCACCGTGGAGGAATCCAAAACATCGTCTTTCTATTTCCAGCCGAATGAAGACAAGGATTTAGAGGCCTTTATGCAAAATTACGGCCTTACCGATGACGATATCGCCGAAGATACGCTTGACTATTCAGCTTACCTTTCTTCGGACGAAACCTCAAACGGAGGTGACGCAAAATGAAAGGTTCAAGTTTAAAATACCTGACCCATGAGGGGTTCCGCAACATTTGGGTCAATCGACTGATGTCGCTCGCGTCCGTTACGGTTTTGCTCGCCTGTCTTGTAATTATCGGCGTCGGCGCAATGGCGTATTTTAACATTAACGCGTTGCTCGATAAAGTCGAAGCGCAAAACGTCGTCATGGTTTATGTCACAAAAGGCTCCGATGACCTCACAACTTCCACCGTCGGCTTGGAACTGCAAAAGCTCAGCAACGTCGAGACCTGTGAGTTTATTCCGAAAGAAGATGCGCTCAAAGAGCAAATTGAAGAACTCGGCGGCGACAGCGCCATTTTTGAGGGCTTAACCGAAAACCCGCTGCCCGACGCTTATCGCGTCACCTTAAAAGATTTAAGCCAGTTTTCTCAGACCGTTTCCCAAATTAAAGGCATTGCCAATGTCGATTCCGTCCGTGAAAACAGCGACTTGGCAAGTAAGCTGATGTCGGTGCGCCACGCAGTCACAATTGTCAGCGTCGGCCTTGTCGTCATGTTGTTCTTGGTCGCTTTGTTCATCATTGCCAACACCATTCGAATTACGATGTTCAGCCGCAAGCTGGAAATCAATATTATGAAAGCGGTCGGTGCTACCAACTGGTTTATCCGCTGGCCGTTCTTAATCGAAGGCGTGCTGATCGGCATTATTTCAAGCGTGATTTCGCTTTTGGCGCTGTGGGGGCTTTACGAGCTCGCGGCGGTTTCGTTTAAAGATGTGCTTGACGCGCTCGGCTTTGCACTTGTGCCGTTCCGTTCTTACGCGCTGCAAATCTTCGGTGTGTTTGCCGGCATCGGCGTGTTCACCGGCGGCTTCGGCAGTATGATTTCGATGAGTAAATATCTGAAAGAACAAGGGAGCGTGGTCAGCAATGAGTAAACAGCTTTTTAACCGAATTGTCTGCGTCTGCACCGTGTGTGTTATGTTCCTTTCTGCAACTTCGTTCCAGGTTTTTGCAGAATCTGCACAGGAATTTGAAAGCCAAATTAACGAGTTGGAAAATCAAATCGCTGATAAAAACAATAAAATAAATCAGAGTAAGCAAAGTGCTGACGAGCTGTTGGACCAAATCGACTTGATGCAGCAGCAGTTGAATGTTTACAATGAAAAAATCGCGGCACTTAACAAACAAATTGCCGAGAAAAATGCAATCATCAACCAGTATCAGAAAGAAATTGACGCTTTGCAGGCGGAGATCGACGAAGCAAATAAAAAACAGGCGCAGCTTGAAGACACAATTGCCGATACTTACGACTTGCTTGCCGACCGGCTTTGCGCAAACTATATGGCGGGCGAAACCTCCGTTTTGGAAATTTTGCTCGGCGCCGGGGATTTTGAAGATTTCTTAACGCGCTTGGAGCTTGTCAAACAAATTTCCGACCATGATGCGTCTTTGGTTTCCGACTTGCAGAAAGACATTGATGAACTGAACCAAACCAAAGAAAAGCTCGATACAGATAAAGCTGCGGTCGAAGAAAAACAGACTTCCGTGCAAAGCGAGCGCGACACAATTGCCTCGGTGCGCACTGAGCAAAAAAATGCGTATAATACGTTGGATACTAAACAAGCCGCGTTAGAGAATAAAAACCAACAACTACAAAATACAATTGCTGAACAAGGTGACAAAGTAGAGGACTTGGAAGCAAAACTCGCACAAGCCGAGGCAGAATACGATGCCTGGAAAGCGCAGGGGATGGAAAGCGGCAGCGGCACCATTTCCGGCGGCAGCAGCGGCGGTAGCAGTTCCTCCGGCGGCAACTATCCGGTTTCCTCCAAAGGTATGATTTGCCCGCTGCAATATTCCAATGTCACAATTTCCGCCGGCTGGTACGGTTACGCGAACCACAAGGGGATAGATTTTATCACCCGCGGCGCGACCGGCAATACATACGGCAAAGAAATTCGCGCGGCGGCGGACGGCGTTGTCTATTCGGCAGAATATCATTACAGTTGGGGCAACAACGTCTATATCAACCACGGCAACGGTGTTTATACGCGCTATGCGCACTGCAGCCGTATGGTTGTTTCCGCGGGTGACACTGTTAAGCAGGGACAAGTCATAGCTTATGTCGGCAATACGGGCAATGTTTCCCCGAAACCGACGGCTTCCAACCCCCATGCGGGCGCGCATTTGCACTTTGAAGTTTGGGTGAACGGCACGCGTGTCAATCCCTCGCCGTGGCTGCCCTGATTTGAAATTCCACTGAAACTGAAACAGAAAGGCGTTCACAATGAATAAGAAAATTTCACTGGGCTTAACGCTCTCGCTGATTTTCGTTTCCGTTGCGGCTACGGTTGCCGTGACCATGGCGGTCGCCATGCGCATGTATAATTCCATCATTAAAGATTTGCCGAGCCGCTCGAAGCTCTATTCCTCGGTGTCGGAGCTTGACGACATTGTCCGCAATAACTATTACGGCGAAATCAACGACAGCCTTTTAAACGCGGACCTTTCCGCGGGCTATGCCGACGGCTTGGGCGACCCGTACAGCTATTACATGACCGCTTCCGAATATGCCGTTTATCAGGACGAATTGAACGGCAAAAAGGTCGGTATCGGTATCATTCCGTTCTTTAATCCGCAGGATATGGCGATTTACGTGGCGGAGATTTCCGAAAATTCTCCGGCGGCGTTGAGCGGTTTGCAAAAGGGCGATAAAATTACGGTCATCAATGAAGAAAAAGTCACGGCTTACAATTATTCGGATTTGCTCGAGCAACTGACCGGCGACCAGCTTTCAACCGTTACGATTACCTTTGAGCGTGACGGTGCAAGCAAAACCGTCAGCGTTGTAAAAGGCTATACGGCACAGTCGGTGTATTCCAATTTGAACGGAACTGTCGGCTATATTAAAATTACCGAGTTTTTTGCTACAACGGCAGATCAACTCAAAAAAGCGGTTGAGAATCTTTCCAACCAAGGCGCAACCAGTTTGGTGTTTGACGTCCGCGGTACTTCCGCAGGCACGATTGAATATGCCGCAACAACGCTCGATGTGCTTGTCCCCGTTGCCAATGAGGGCAGCGGCGCACTTGCAACCGCGCTTGCCAAAGACGGCACCGAAAAACAGACTTTTACCGCCGATGCGGACAGTGTTTCTATGCCGATGCTTGTGCTTGTCAACGGCGAAACCGCAGGCCCTGCGGAACTTTTTGCCTGTGACTTGCGTGACTACGGCAAGGCGCAGTTGGTCGGTCAGAAAACTGCCGGCAACGGCACCATGCAACAGGCGTTTCCGTTAAGCGACGGCGGCGCAATTGTCTTAACCATGGCGGTCATTCAGCCTTACGTCAGCGAAAGCTATAACCAAGTTGGCCTGACGCCGGATGTGGAAGTGGCGCTTTCCGACGAAAAGCAGACGATTTTGCCGCTTTTAAGTCAAGCGGAAGATGACCAGTTCCAAAAAGCCTACACCATGCTGACCGGTGAAACCGGCGAAGAATAAAGGCATTTTTAGCTTGTCACCCCACATACTTATGAGGTATGTGGGGTGTTTTTATGTTTACCGTTTTAAATATCGTGAGACAGGCGGAAAATAGACGATTTTTCTGTTTTCGGCGACGAAAAAAGGAAATGCCTCTGCTTTCCCGTGTCGCCGTGCGCGGCGGCGCATTTTTTTATACATTGACGCTTTACGCGGACAAACACGGCGAAGTCGATTTTTCCGCCGTCCCCGAAATGTGTCTGCGCCGGGTGATTCCCGTCGAGGGGACGGAACTCCCCGAAAGGTGCCCCGTAAAGCTTTATAGACCGACTGTTTTTCCGTTGACCGTGTTTTTAAATTCATCGATAGGACTTTTAAAACGTGCCGAAGATGACCCGCGAACACGGACTATCGGCATCGTCGACCCAAAGGCGCGCTTACAGCATGGTGTTGAGCACTTCATTCCCTATGCAAAAACCATTCGCGTGTTTACAGAAATGCCGGAAAAATATGACGCGGCGTGCGAAATGCTTGTAAAAGCCTGGGGCGTTGCGCCGGTTGTCTCGCAAAACTCCGCGGCGATGCAATCTTGCGACTATGTATTTGCGCCGTTTCAAAATATAGAGGGCGAGCGGCAAGGTACCGTGCGCATGCGGCAGGGGGGCAACACAATCCTTTCCGGCAACACCGTGCTTTTGCCGCCCGAAATCGAGATGCGCCGTCCGGCGGGCACAGACCCGCTTTTGTTTGCCGCGGCGCTTTATGAACTTTGCAATGTTAAGGAAATCGAGACCCTGACTTATGACCGATTAATACCGATAAAAACCGACGCAATCTATTGACAGAACCGCCGGATTATTTTATAATATTTATCCGTGTAAATGTAAATTACCGAAAGGAGCATATGCAAATATGTTACAGGAAACCCTGTTGACCGCTGAAGGTCTGAAGGAATTAGAACAGGAATTGGAAACCTTAAAAACCGTCGGCAGAAAAGAAGCCGCTGAAAAAATTAAGGTTGCAAGAAGCTTCGGCGACTTGTCCGAAAACGCGGAATATGACGAGGCAATGAGCGACCAGGCGAAGTTGGAAGCGCGCATCAACGAAATCGAAACCATGATTAAAAACGCCAAGGTTTTCGATGAAGACGCCCTCGGCACCGAAGTTGTGCACATCGGTTCTAAAGTAACCATTACCAACAGCAAAAAACAGAAATTTGAATATAAGATTGTCGGCTTTGCCCAGGCGAACCCCGACGAGGGCAAAATCTCCGATGAATCCCCGGTCGGCAAAGCGCTGCTCGGCCACAAGGTAGGGGAAAAGGTCGTCGTCGAAGCCCCCATCGGCGCGTTGGAATTTAAGATTGTAGCAATCGATAAATAAACAAGAATTTTGACCGGGCTCGTTTGCGCCCGGTTTTTAGGAAGTGAAAACATGGCAGAGGAATCTCGAAACAACCCTGCGCAGCCGCAGCAGGATGTCAGCGAACAGCATAAAATCCGTCTGGAAAAATTACAGGCGATGCAGGAAGCGGGACATGACCCGTTTAAAATCACCAAATATGACGTGACCCACCACAGCACCGACGTGAAAGAAAATTTTGAGACGCTCGAAGGCAAAACCGTTTCGGTCGCCGGGCGTATGATGTCCAAACGCGTTATGGGCAAAGCGTCTTTCTGCAACATTCTGGATTTAAAAGGCAATATCCAGTCTTATGTTGCGCGCGACAGCATCGGTGAAGAACCGTATAAAGCGTTTAAGAAACTCGATATCGGCGATATTATCGGCATCAAAGGTGAAGTTTTCAAAACCAAAACCGGTGAAATCTCCATTCACGCCTCCGAAGTTACGCTGTTGTCCAAAAGCCTGCAAGTGCTTCCGGAAAAATTCCACGGCCTTACTAATACCGATATGCGCTATCGTCAGCGCTATGTCGATTTGATTATGAACCAGGATTCGCGCGATACCTTTATCAAGCGTTCCAAAATCATTCGTGCCATTCGCACCTATTTGGACGGTCAGGGCTTTATGGAGGTTGAAACCCCGATGCTCGTAGCCAATGCCGGCGGTGCGGCGGCGCGTCCGTTCGTGACCCATTTCAATGCGCTTGACGAAGATTTCAAACTGCGTATTTCGTTGGAACTTTACCTCAAACGTTTGATTGTCGGCGGTCTCGAGCGCGTCTATGAAATCGGCCGCGTGTTCCGCAACGAGGGTCTTGACACCCGCCACAGCCCGGAATTTACGCTGATGGAACTCTATCAAGCTTATACCGATTATCACGGCATGATGGATTTGACCGAAAACCTTTATCGCCACATCGCGCAAGAAGTGCTCGGCACCACCGTGATTACCTATAACGGCGTGGAAATCGACCTCGGCAAGCCGTTTGCCAGAATTACCATGCTCGACGCGGTCAAGCAGTATGCCGGCGTGGACTTTAACGAAATCCACACGCTCGAAGAGGCGCGTGCCGCGGCAGATGCGCACCGTGTGGAATATGAAGCGCGCCACAAAAAAGGCGATATTTTAAACCTGTTCTTTGAAGAGTTTGTTGAAGAGCATTTGGTGCAGCCGACGTTCGTCATGGACCACCCGATTGAAATTTCCCCGCTGACCAAGAAAAAGCCGGAAAATCCCGACTACGTCGAGCGTTTTGAATTCTTTATGAACGGCTGGGAAATGGCAAACGCCTATTCGGAACTCAATGACCCCATTGACCAGCGCGCACGATTTGCAGCGCAGGAAGAATTGTTTGCCCAGGGCGACGAGGAAGCGAACCATACCGACGAAGATTTCCTCTATGCGTTGGAACTCGGTATGCCCCCGACCGGCGGCATCGGATTCGGCATTGACCGTATGGTCATGCTCTTAACCGATTCTCCTGCAATCCGTGACGTTTTGTTGTTCCCCACAATGAAGCCTCTGGACTAAAAAATCCAGTAAAATCAAGGGTTTTCGGCATCTCAAATCCGAGTTGACAACAAATTGACAACAATTTTTCATATAATTTTGAAGAATTGTGAAGCAGAATGAATTGTTGTAAGGATAAAACACAATACAGTACTTGCTGTATAGAGAACACTTTTTGAAAGTAATTTCAGAAGGTGTTCTCTTTTTTTGTTAGGTCTGCTTGTGTCATGACAAAATTAAAACCGAAAGGAACAAAGACAATGATTAGTGAAGAGACAAGAGCATATTATGACCTGAAAAAACGTAACGATGTAAGGGAGAGTGCTAAAAGGATTCGCAGACAGTTCCTGCGATATAAAGATGCCGAAATCATCTATAGTTTGCAACACAAAAAAATATTAGAACTTGCCAGTGCAGCCGGAGCCATTTACCGTATGGATGGTACTGTTTTGATCAATCGTGATATCTTCGAGGAATACTTGGAAAGGTTTCATGAGCCAAGCACCTTGAAATCCGAGGAGGAACCAGTATGAGTGGAAACCTTTGGATGTTCTCAGATATGCTTGACGACGAAGATATCGAGATGCAGAAGCATGATTTTATAACACTATATCAAGGCGCCGATTATTATGGACTCGGCCTGAAGGTGTTTACACGTATGGCACGTGAAGCCGGTTCGGTCTATAAAATTGGAAAGAAGGCCTTGATTCGAAGAACTATTTTTGATGAATATTTAAGAAAGGTATACAAGAAGGAGTTGGAGAAAAACTCCTCTGACGATTCCGGAAAGGAGCTTACGCTAAGAGCAAAGGTGTCGAGGTAATAAACATTGCAGAGTAAACAGAAAATAATCGTACTCCTTTCCCCTGTATTTTAGCTTCTTCACCTCGTTGGAAATAAAAAGCGGTAAATGTCTATGGCTGTAAAAGGAGCCTGTAAAAGGAGCGGCTGTTTCCTTTTAGCTTAACATTCGTAAAAATATGTGACATCTCATAAAATCCATTGATTTTTCACGATTTTCGTGCTATACTGTTTTCCATAAACAAGGCGGGAGATGAAGCGTATGGCTGTCCAGTACAACCGGCTGTGGAAATTGCTGATTGATAAAAAGATGAAAAAATCCGCCCTGACAGAGTTGGCAGATGTGTCCTCCTCTACGATAGCAAAGCTGAACCGGGACGAATATGTGAGCCTGGAGGTTTTGGAGCGGATCTGCCGGGCGCTCCGCTGTGACATCGGGGATGTAGTGGAGCTGACGGAAGAATCGGAGAAATAACGGGACGCCTGCAGCGGCTTCTGTGGAAAGGGTGGTACGATGAAAGGGGAACTGAGAAAGCCGGCGTCTGTCAACGCCATTCTGCTGATCGGTATTTTTACTTTTGTCTTTTTAGGGGCGGAATATCTGTTTGTCAATATGATTTCTCTGTCGGTGACGGAAGGGAGAACTGTCATTGCCCAGAACTATGCGCTGGGCGCCAGCGCCGTCGGCTTTTTCTTGTATCCGGCCATGGAACGCTGGGGCGGGAGGCGCTATAAAAGCGCGCTGACCTTTATCCTGGCGCTGGGTGCGATTATCTGTACCTTCATTGTCCAGCAGCATATCTCCTATGCGGCGACCATGACGGCAGGGATGGTGCTCTTCCTGCTGCTGGGCGTTTTCGGCAGCGCCGTCCACTATCTGGCTGCCGTCACCATAGACGGCGACAATGCATTGGCACGGCTGGCGGGGATCGCCTACGCCCTGGGAATTCTGCTCCAGTATGCAAACAACAACCTTGTCAACCTGGAGGTTGCGGAGGCGGCGTTTCTTTCGGTATTCCTGGCGGCTTTGAGCCTGCTGGTCATCCGAACGAGACAGGCCGCCCAAAGCCGCATCGAAATGACGGAGACTGCGGGCGCCTCTTCGGAACCTGCGGAAGACATTTCCCTCACCCGGAAAAAACGGACGGCGGGCATTATGCTGGCGCTGCTGGTAGTGCTGATGGCCTGCGTGTTCAGCACACTGGACAATGCCGTGACTCTCCGTCATGCGAGCGGGACGGATATCGGGCAGTGGCCCCGCCTGCTGCTGGCATTCAGCGGCCTCGCCGCAGGCTTTGTCTTCGATATCCGCAAGCGGAAGTATATGGGGCTTATTATGTACTGCGTGATGATGATGTCGGTTCTGTCCATTGTGGTACTGAACCTGGGCGCTCCGTTCCTGATCGGACTGGTGGTCTTTTACCTGTCCTCGGGCTTTTTCGTTGTCTTCTTTACAGCGAGCTTTATGGAGCTTTCCCGGCATATGCGCCTGCCGTCGCTGTGGGCGGGCATGGGCCGCGCCATGAATAACGTGAGCGCCGCCCTGATCACCAACGGATCGGTGGCGCTGCTGGCCACTGGCAACAGCCTGGCCGCCATTGTCATCGCCCTGGTGCTGTTCGTGGCGGTCAGCGTTGCTATGGCCGTGTATACCGCCCGCATGAACGCCGTCATGGAGCCCAAGGAGCCGCCTGCTTCCCAAAAGTCGGACGAAGAGCGCAGGGAGGCGTTCATCGCAAAATACGGGCTGACCGAACGGGAATGGGATGTATTTTCCCAGATGATTTCTTCGGACAGCAGCGCCCAGGAGATCGCCGACTGCCTGTTCCTGTCCAAGCGGACGGTGGAACGGCATATCTCCGCCCTGTACGAAAAGACGGGCGCAAAATCCCGCATCACTATGTACCTGCTTTACCGTAACGATTAACATACAGGATAAAAGAACACCCTGCTTTCTCTCAGGAGAGGCAGGGTGTTTTTGTGTGCGGTAACGAATTGTCCTGATAAAAAACATCGTTTTCCCCACTTGAAAAATGAAATTTACGCCATTCGGCATCCGGGAAAGGAAAAATCAGGAACGAAAAGTACACCTCAACCCCTATTTGGAACGATTAGAAGTTGTGCATATATAAAGCCTCAAAATAGTTGCTTTGATTTATATAATATGCACAAATGGCGGTTGACCGCCATCGGTTTTTTGAAAAATGGCGGTTCACCGCCACCTGTTTTGATACGATTGGCGGGATTTACGCATAGACAATCCGGCCTCTTTTCACCTAAAATGAGGGCGTAAGAATCCACTTCCCGGCGTCTGCCGCGGTTCCCCAAAAATTCAGGAGGAGAAGAAATGATGGAATACGTTCAAAGAGAACTTCCCTATGTGCGCTCCTTTGTCCTGCGCTTGGTGTACGGCGTGCTGCGGCAGGAAGGGATTACTTTTGGGGAGGAAGAGCCGGGAAGGGTTATTGCCGAATGGAGAGAGGACGGAACAGACGTCTCCCTTTCCATAACGGCGGAGGAAAAAGCGTTTGGAACCGAACTGACGGTTTCGCTGTGCCGCCCCTGCGACGGGATACCGGAGCAGAGAGCGTACCGGCTTCTGCAGGAGATGCTGGACCAGATCGTCCGGCATTTGGAAAATACCCTGATGACGAAAGGGGAGGAAGACGCTTAAAAAACGCCGCTTCAGGGGACAGGAGGTGTGAGAAATGACGGGGATAAAATGGAAGAGAATGCTCGCCGCCTTGTGCTGCGCTTTCATCGCCATATCCGGCGGGTGTGCAAATCCCAGCACTTCTTCGGGCAGTTCTGTTTCCCAGGAATCCGGCATACCGGCGTCGCAGGAAACGTCTGAGACACAGGCTCCATCTCAGATGGCGGAGAGTGCGTACGAACCGTCCGCCCCGTCGTCAAGCGTTCCTGAAAGTCAGAGCAAGCCGCCGGAGAGCGGCAGGCCCTCTGTCGCCTGGAGCAGTATAGACGATATTTTGGCAGGGATGTCTCTGCGCGATAAGATATGCCAGATGCTGGTTCTCAGCCCGGAACTGCTCACCGGCGTTTCCGGTGTAACAGCGGCCGGAGAAACCACACGGCAGGCGCTTGTTGATATGCCGGTGGGCGGCCTGATATACAGCCGTCCCAACCTGAAAAGCCGGCAGCAGGTATGTAAAATGCTGTCCAACACCCAGAGCTATTCCAAAATACCGCTCATACTGACCTGCGACGAGGAAGGCGGGCGCGTCAACCGGCTGATGAGTACGGTGGGTACGACATATATCGGGCCGATGTTCGGGTATAGGGACCAGGGGGCGGAAACCGCGAGGCAGAACGCCCACACCATTGCTTCGGATATGCGGGTGCTGGGATTTAACGCCGACCTGGCTCCGGTGGCGGATGTGTGGTCGAATCCGGACAATACGGTCATCGGCGACCGGGCTTACAGCGACGATTTCGCACAGGCGGCTGAATTGATCCCTGAGGCGGTCCGGGGCTTTCACAGCGGCGGCGTGGCAACCACGCTGAAGCACTTCCCAGGCCACGGGGATACGCTGGCCGATTCCCATGACGGCGCTGTATATGTGTCGAAGCCCCTCGAACAGCTGCGCCGGGAGGAACTGCTGCCCTTTCGGGCGGGGATTGCCTCCGGCAGCGATATGGTGATGATCGGGCATTTGATCCTGACCGAAATCGACGCCGCCCAGCCCGCGCCGTTTTCCTACCGCATCGTCACGGAGCTGCTCAGGGAGGAGCTGGGCTTTCAGGGAGTGGTCATTACCGACGGGCTGCAGATGAAGGCGCTGACCGACTCCTATACCAGCGGGGAAATCGCCCGCCGTGCGGTGTCGGCAGGAGTAGATATCCTGCTTTGCCCGTCAAACCCGCAGGCGGCCGTCTCCGCTTTGGAGGAAGCGGTCGCGTTGGGAGAAATCAGCGAAGAGCGGATCGACCAAAGTGTGCGCCGGATCCTTGCCATGAAGGTGAACCGCGGGGTTTTGAAACTGGAGGGCTGAGAAAGCCCTGCTGTCCGCACACCAGCTTCAGGAGGAAAGAGAATGAACGAACAAACCGATTTGATTCAATATACCAAAAAGCGAAGCCTCTGCAGGCGGCTGCTGCCGCTTCTGCTGGCGATGGGGTTGCTGCTTGTCGGCTGCTCCGGCGGGACGGAGCCTTCGGAGCCGTCTTCCGATACAGGCAGCTCCACAGCGTCCGCCAGCAGCACGCCTGCCGCTTCGGCGCCGGAGCCGGAACCTGAGCCGGAAACGCTGGAGCAGGAGCTTTTGAAAAAGCGGGGCGTCGCCTTTGATCAGTCGGATTACAAAACCTTTACCGGCGCAGAAGGCGTGCTGAGCCTGCAAACCGTCTTTTCGGATCTCAACCCCAAAAAGGCCGGCGGCAATCTGTCCAGCGTCTTCCTGTCCGGCGGAAAAATCTATCAGTACCGCTGCGACGCGACCCTGCCGGGGGGACAGAACTGCCGGGAGGTGGGAACCCTGCCCCTTGCAGAACAGCCCGTCTACCTCCAGGCCAACGATTTCAACGGCGCCGACCTGGAGGTGGTCTACCGGGGCGGCAAACGGTATTCGGTCAAGTCTGCCAGCAACAACGGCCCGTACACTGCGACGGAGAGCAAGTATCTCCATCCTGTCCTGACGCACGCCTGGCGCTACAACGCAGACGGAAAAACGCTGACCGAGGACGTCGGGCTGCGGGACAGAGCCCAGCGGATTGTGCACGTCGGAGGCAGCTATCTGCTGATCGCAGACGGGAAGCTGGAGGCGGCGGCA
>LBJMR02800__coassemble_193_pt1 | contig 90756 bp, 81 predicted proteins | sample LBJMR02800__metabat2_low_PE_050 | metagenome-assembled genome bin LBJMR02800 | reverse complement strand
CCTTTTTCCGCTTCTTATATGTAGCGCAGTGCTCATCTGTCGCGTTCTTGTCGCGCGGGACGCCGCTGTCTGCCATACAGGTGCACATTGCCGCCGAATAAGAATTGAAAAAGAATGCACAATCTTTGCAGACCTTCAGCGGCCCGGTCGGTTTCGGCAGGCGCGCCGGAGCCGCTTCGCCTTCGTCCCGGTGGTGCACCGGCGACCTGCTTCGCCTCCCGTTCGGTGTCATTGGCATTGCTCGGTCACCTCAATTCTTCCGCACTCGTCAACTCTGTGAAATTGGTTTGCAACTTTCACAATCTCTTTTTGACTAAGTAAGTTTTTAAGCTCTTCACTTGTATTTTTGCTATAAAGCACATTTCTGACAAGGTGGTAAAGCAACTGAATGGCAATTCGGTCGTCGATGTGAACATCCAGCCCGCCGCACCATAGTGGCCAAACAGAAAAGTCTATGTCTGCATCGCGAAGTTTTGCGCGGCGAAGGTCTGCGCCGCGAAGGGTTGCATTGCGAAAGTCTGCATCGCGAAGGTCAGCGCCGCGAAGGTCTGCACCATTTAGGTCTGCATAGCGGAGGTCTGCGCCGCGAAGTTTTGCGCGGCGAAGGTCTGCGCCGCGAAGGTCTGCGCCGCGAAGGGTTGCATTGCGAAAGTCTGCATCGCGAAGGCCTGCGCCGCGAAGGTCTGCGCCGCGAAGGGTTGCATTGCGAAAGTCTGCATCGCGAAGGTCTGCTATTCTTCCTGTGCTATCCCCGTCTAACCATTTCTTGTGCAACTCCAAAACCTTATTCAACTCTTCTTGCGTCATTTCCTCGCCTCCTGTTTAACCATTCGGAACAGGTCACGCGCGGTAATGCCCTGCCGTTTACAGGCGCGGCGGATGGCGCGGCAATCGCGTTCGAACCGGATGAATTTATCCTCGTGATACAGCGCCACAATCAGCGCAGCGACGATGAGCACATCAATCATCGTTCGAAAAAACATAATTACACCCCTCCTTTGAACATGCTTTGCAGCTTTGTTTTTTCAAGTCTCCATTGTCTCCCTATCTTAATTCCAGGAAGCACACCGGATTCCAAATGCTTTCTCACTGTGTCCTCCGGCATTCTCAAAAGCACACTTGCTTCTGAAAGGGACAGCATAACGGGCACCGAATCCCAGCTGACATAACATCTTTTATAAACACTGGTAGCCATTTTTTACCTCCTTTGCGGTTGACCGCAATTATATGTTTTTTAATTACGATTAAACCGTAATTTTAGGGCAAAAAATAATATCCTTATAGTCAATTCCATAAAGCTTTTCAATCTTTTTTAAGCTCGGAATATCAGGATATGTTTTTCCCCGTTCCCAATTACTGATAGAGTCTTTACTCACATTAAGTCTGTTCGCCGCTTCGGCCTGCGTAAATCCTGCATTGATTCTTGCTGCTTTAAGTGTGACTTTCACAGTTTCACCTCCGTTTCGTTTTTTATTATATTACGCTTTAACCGTAATGTCAACGCTTTATTCGTAATTTTTTAAACTTTTTATTGATTTATTTACGATTGCATGATATTATAATTGAAAAGAAGGTGTTAAAATGTCTAACAATTTGGGAAATAAAGAAACCATGGCAAAAAATATTCGCTATTACATGGACTTACACAACAAAACTCGACAAGATATGTGTGACGCTCTTGGCGTTAAGTACACAACCTTTACTGATTGGATAAATGCAAATGCCTATCCTCGAATCGATAAAATCGAAAAAATGGCAAATTATTTTCATATTTCAAAAGCTGATTTGGTAGAAGAACCAACCAAGAAAAAGACAAAGTTTATGATTCCTGTTCTCGGCTCCGTTCGCGCCGGTCTTCCTATGGAAGCGGTTGAAAACATTATTGACTACGAGGAAATCAGCGAGGAAATGGCTCGTCAGGGTGATTTCTTTGCATTGCAAATTAAGGGTGACAGCATGGAGCCAAGAATTAAAGAAGGCGATGTTGTTATTGTTCGGAAACAGCCCGATGTTGAAAATGGAGAAATTGCCATTGTGCTTGTGAACGGTGACGAGGCAACCATTAAAAAAGTGCAGAAATTTGCCGGCGGCATTAACCTTGTCCCGTCAAATCCAGCTTACGATGTAAAAACCTTTGATAATCAGAAAATAGAATCTTTACCCGTGAAGATTATCGGTAAGGTTGTCGAACTCCGGGCAAAATTCTAAAAGTGTTTTGTTTATAAAATGTTATAATTTATAACATTTTATTTTGATTTTTTGCAAAATAAAAATCCCGCCTTTCGGCGGGCTTAAAATTATAAATGTCATAATTCATAACATTTTATGTGCAATGCATTATTCGGGTTGCAAAATACTATTAGGGGTGTTTTATGGATTTCGATTTTCTTTTCGGCTTGTTATTCTTAACCGGCTTTTTACTTTCTGCGGTCTATGAAAAGCTGAAACACAAATACCAATTATCTCGCGAAATAGCAAACACCGTTCTCCCTCTTTCTGCTTTAAGAGATTTTTCCGACCAGGTTGATTCCCTTTACAAAAGAACAAATTGTCCTTATAAAGAAAAGTTTAGTTGTTCAGACGAGCTTTACGAATATATGAACGGTTGGTTTGATGTCGGCGCTCCTATTTTAAGCAAAAATAAAAACAGCACACGATATAGGTGGAAGCAATTTCAAAAAGCCGACTTTTTAGGGTATTGCACGATATTAAAGCAACTGATTGATTTGTATAGCCGGATCGGTATCAACCAAGACATTCCGTTGGATGAAAAATACCGTCCGATTTATATTTTATGTATCTTAAAGCTTTTTGGAGAAAACAGCAGTCTGATTTCTCTGCACGAATCCTTTGGCCTTTCGTCCACACGCGAAAAAATTTCTTCCGCGCTGCAAGATAAGGTTATTTTTTATCAACAATATACCTCTTAAAAAATATAAGAAATGAGTTTATTATGAAATACATCGTCTTTCTTCTTCTCTTCGCCGTTATCTTTTTATTGGTCAGAATTTTTATTCTGTGGCAAAAAAAGAAAGTTTACGGCGCACAGGCGGTTTCCTTTATGACGTTGAAAATTCTTCGGGACTTCTCTCAATCCGGCCAAAGTACACCGGCTTCGGCTGATGTGTTTTGTTTTGACGAATCTGATGCGTTGGTGCAGTACATTTTGAGTTACAAGTTTTACTCTATCCGTAATCCCAAAACACACGCAAGATTATATCAGGAAAAAATTGAAAACAAATACAATTCGCAGAAATTCAACTTGGGCTATCTTGCAATTCTGCATGGTCTTTTGGAGCTTTATGGTTCCACCAACCGCAACGCGCCGATTGAAAATAAATACCGCGGAATTTATCTTTTATGTATTGAAAAACTTTTTGGAAAAGAAAGCAATCTTCGCTCCTTGGCAGATTCGTTTTGTCTTGAAACTAAAAGGATCATTCTCGCTGAAGCGATTACATTCTGACTGAAAAATATCTTTCTTTATATAAGGCGGTGAAAACTTATGCCTAAAAAATCAAACGCCCGACGAGCCGATGGCCGCATCGCCGTGCAAGTTTATATCGGCATGGTAGACGGCAAACGAAAATATAAAACCGTCTATGGCAAAACACAAAAGCAAGCCGAGCAAAAGGCGGCGGATCTGCGCGCCCAGCTGCGCCGCGGTATAGAAATCACTGCGCAGCACGACACCTTTTCCGTTTGGGCAAAATACTGGCTTGCTTTAAAAGCTTCCGAAGTGTCCGACGACCAGTATGCTCTGATTTCCTCCCGAGTAAATTATTATATAGAAAGAATCGGAGACAGCAAACTTACAGATTTGCGCGTGCACCATTTGCAAAAGCTAATCAATGATTTAGCTTTGCAAAACCCCTACACGCAAAAACCAACCGCCAAAAACACCTTGCGTTCTTATATGCAAATTCTTTCATCTGTTTTTGATTACGCAGTTGACAACCGTGTAATGGAGTTTAACCCGGCAACGAAAATAAAAATGCCGAAAGCTGCGCCGCAAAAAGAACGGCACGCGCTTTCAAAAGAAGAACAGCGATGGGTGTGCGAATTCCCGCACCGCGCGCAGCCTGCCGCTATGCTGATGATGTTTTCCGGTCTGCGCAGGGGCGAAGCAACCGCCCTTCGCTGGACAGATATAGATTTTGAAAATAAAACGATTCTTGTTACCCGTTCCTATAACTTCAAACAAAAAGCGTTTAAAGCCCCGAAGAACGGAAAAAGCAGAATTGTGTCTGTTCCCGATATTTTAATCGATTATCTCAATCATATGGAAAAGAAGTCTGTTTTTGTTCTCACCGGTGCATCCGGCGAAATGATGACCGACACCGCATGGAAAAGACTGTTTGACAGCTATATGTATTGCTTAAACATTCAATACGGCTCCTTTGTGGATACCCCCGCAAAGTTTTCGCCGCACAAAATTCCTATGACCATTCGCACGTTCACGCCGCACGACCTTCGTCATACCTTCTGCACAATCATGTACGACGCCGGCGTCGACATTTTGACCGCACAGCAGCAAATGGGGCATTCCGATGTCAAAACGACACTCGCGATTTATACTCACCTTTCCAATGAAAAATCGCAAAAAGACATTCAAAAAATGAATGATTTTATAAACCACGGAATCACTGTGCATTCCTTTAAAGAAAACGCGTAAAAGCAAAATGCAAGTCACATGCAAGTCAAAAACGCCCAAACACCAAGGAACTCAACGGTTTCATTCGGTCTCCAAAACCGCGTGCCGAGGGTTCAAGTCCTTCTGCCCCTGCCAAAAAGAAAGACATCGCTTTCGCGGTGTCTTTCTTTTTTGTATGTAGTAAAACTTGCGCTTCGAGGCACGCGGAGCGTGCCGGGCATCGCCGCCGAAGCGCCGCCGGTGGCGGATACAGCGAGGCGGTGATGGCGCAGCGGTCAAAATTGCTTGCCGCTCCAAGGCAAAAGCAATTTTGGGCACCGCAAGAGGGCTTGCGAAGCAAGTTCAAGTCCTTGAAGCCCCAGCAAAAAAAGAACAGAAAATGCAGGTGTGTGTTGTGTCATGAACAGAAAACACCAATCAATTTCGTATAAAACGGACTGTTCGCTAGAAACGGAAACTGCTTGTTTTCAACGACTCAAATATGATATAATGTTTTTAGCAATATTTCGGAGGGGAATATATGGCAGAAAATATTTTACAAAAGAGCAAGTCCAACAAGCCTTTTATGATTTTATCTGCACTGGGTATTTTGTTTGTAGTCGATTGTCACAGCGGAAACGGAATCGGCTTTTTTACCTCAGTTTTTCCTTATGATTCTTTTTTTATGCCAATGTTTATGTTTATTTCCGGTTACTTTTTTAAGGAGAAACATATTGCTACGGTTGTGGATTTGCTGCAATATATCAAAGGTAAATTTTTAAAGCTGCTTGTTCCCTATTTGTTGTGGGCTGTCGTTTACGGCCTGTTCACGGAAATCTCTAAAAATTTAAATCTGCTTTACTGGTCTGAATGGAACAAAGAAAATTGGTTGTCTGTTTTCAATACCGGGATGACCTTTAATGTAAACGGCGCTGCGTGGTTTGTTCCGGCTTTGTTTTCTGTAATGCTGTTTTACAGCATCATCAGAAAACTTTTTAAACCGATTTGGAACGATCTTGCCGCTTTTGCTTTTTTCATTGCACTCGGCGCCGTCTCTGTTGCCGTCTCGCGGCAACGGGATTATGTAACCGACGCCATGTTGCTGCCTTTAAAAACCGCTTTTTTCATTCAATTCTATCATTTTGGCGTTGTCTTTAAACGATATATTGAAAAATGGTTTGATTCCCTTCCGGCATGGCTCGTTTGCCTTGCGGCAGCGGCAATCAATTTATTGCTGTTGGTCAAATATAAAAATATTACTTTTATTACTTGCGCAACTATGTCCGGATTTATTACGAACAATTATTTTCTGCCGTTGATTACCTCGGTTACAGGCATATTCTTTTGGCTGAAAATTGCAAAATGCACGGAGCCGATTTTAGGCAACAGCAAAATTGTCAACTACATATCCGACCGAACCTTTTTTATTATGATCCATCATCTCTTTTTCATAAATGTGTTCAGTGCTGTTTTGTATGTTGCCAAAAAAATCGGTATCGGCTTTTTCGCGGAATTCAACACCAATAATTTCAGGCACAATCCTTGGTATATTTATGCCCCTGCCCGTTGGGTCAATACTGCATATTTTTTATTTAGCATTATTGCCACGCTTTGCGCCTGTTTCCTTTTTGACCGGATAAACGATGCTGTTAAAAAGCTATTCCGAACGATTCTGAGCTCCCGAAAGGCACAAAAAAGCGCTTAAAAACGATTGCGCTATATTTATTGCGATATTTTGTTAAATTTTCGATGCAGGATAATCAATCCGAATATCAGCAAAAGCGGAAAAGCGGTGGCGGCAAACAGTCCGGCTTTCAGATTGCCGCCGGCCATATTGGAAATACCGCCCACCAGGGAAGGGCTTACAGTAGCCCCTAAATCACCGGCTAAAGCTAAAAACGCAAACATAGCCGTGCCGCCTCTCGGGCATTTTTGTGACGAAATACTGATGGTGCCCGGCCACATAATACCCACCGAAACGCCGCAGAGTGCGCAGCCCGCCAAGCCGATAATCGGTATTGCGGACAAAGACGCCGTTAAATAACACAGAACGCACAAGCCCCCGCACGACAACATGGTTTTGGTCAAATCCAATTTCTCGCTCAGCTTCCCATACAGGATTCTGGAAATTCCCATAAACACGGCAAACAAGCAAGGTCCCGCCAAATCCCCGACGGTTTTGGAAACGCCCATTGCCGATTCCGTAAAGGCAGACGCCCATTGCGCCATGGACGCTTCCGAGGCACCGGCGCAAATCATCAGCAAAATCAACAGCCAAAACAACGGCAATTTGAGCAGCTGGCTTGTTCGCATACGTTGGTCTTCTTCCACCAGCCGTTCAATCGGGCAAAACATAAAATTAAACGCATTCCAAAACGGTATTATCGCCCAAAGCACCGTAAGGATTTTCCAGTTTTCTATTCCGAACACGGTAAAAAACAGCGTTGAGCCCAAAATCACAGCAACGGCACCCCAACAATAAAAAGAGTGCAGCAAACTCATCATTCCGCCTTTGTTTTCAAAGGGGCAAGCTTCCACGATAGGACTTACCAACACTTCCACAAGGCCGCTTCCGATTGCATAAAGCACGACGGCAATCAAAATTCCGGCAAACGGAACAGGAAACAGCTCGGGCAGGACAGCCATTAAAACAAGCCCCGCGGCAGACAAAACCTGTGACGACACCACACAGACACGGTATCCGATTTTATCGACGAATTTTGCTGCGGCAAAGTCGATAAGCAACTGTGTGAAATAGAAGGCCATCGGAATCAGTGCAATTTTTTCAAACCCGATTCCGTAGGTATTTTTAAATGTTAAAAATAAAAGCGGTGTAAAATTGGCGGTTATCGCTTGGGTCACAAAACCGAGATAACAAGCAACGAGCGTTTTTTTGTAGTTTTTTTGCTTTTCCATAATCGTCCCTGATTTCTGCATACAGCTGAATTCAAATTGCATTATATCATCATAATTCAGAAAAGCAAGGCATTAAAAGCCCAAACAATGGCACTATTTACCCGCAGTTCGATATTCCCCCGGCGTACAGCCAAAGGTTTGCCGAAACTGACGAATAAAATAGTGCACGGAATTAAACCCGCAGGCTAAGCTGATTTCCTGCAGCGTCAGCGTTGTATCCCGGAGCAGCCGATGCGCCGTTTGAAGGCGGTGCTGAATGAGCGCCTCCACGGGAGAACACCCCATATAGGTTTTAAAGCACCGTCCGGCTTCGCTGCGGCTGATATTCGCCGCTTTGGCTATGTCTTCGAGCGTGACGGCTTCTTTATAGTGTTCACGGATATAGGAGAGCATCTTTTGCATGCGGATTTGCGTATGGATTTGAATGCGCGTGTTTTCAGCCTTCGGCAAATCCTTCAAATGCAAAAATATCTGTTCAAAAATACGGCTCAATGCGCGCTGAACCGCCATTTCGTAACAGGGACCTTGTTCACACATCAAGCTATAAATCTGTTGCATGCACCGGTTTACCTCTTTGTGCCAACTGATTTTTTGCCGGAACAAAATAAAAGGCAAGGCGTCACACTGTGCAACAGGCTGAATATATTTGCGATAGATTGCGCCGGATTCCGACGCAACCGCAGCGCCGGAAAAGACGATATTCGGCATCAAGTCGGGCGTATCGCCGGAAAGCTGCTTGATTCCATGCAGCGTGTTTCCGTTAATAAATATGCTGTCGCCCACAGTCAAGGTAATATGCTGCTGCCCGACTTGAACGTCCAAAACGCCGCTTGCCGCCGTGGCGAGTTCAAAGTCGGTATGCCAATGCAGCGGTCCCTCCCGATTGGGGAGAGCCGCCAGTTCGTTGCAAAAATAGGCAACGGGAAACTGGGCTGCATTATGGTTGATTTGTTCGCGCAGTTGATGATCGAGTATTACCGGCATAATTTTAGCTCCGAATTCGTTTGTTTTAAAATAATTATAGCAAGATTCTATTCTTTTTTCTATCTTGACGCGCAAAAAAGCGGCAGAATTTTCTGCCGCTTTTTATTTTTCTTTCAAATAAACGCCCTATGCATCGAGAACGGCAACGAGGTGTTTGTTACGCGTCTCAGCATAATGCGACCTGTTGTTTTTTCTCAGGGCTATTAAGAGAGAAAGCGTTTTATGAACCACTGCCCGATTCGGCGCACAAAAATCACTTTCTGTTTTTAAAATCCTCATCAATCTTTTTCGACCAATTTGCTTGAAGCGGCACGTCGGCGCGGACGGCAGTGATGGCGCAGCGGTCAAAATTGCTTGCCGCTCCAAGGCAAAAGCAATTTTGGGCACCGCAAGAGGGCTTGCGAAGCAAGTTCAAGTCCTTGAAGCCCCTGCCAGAAACGGAGAGGTAAGCGCAGTGCTTACCTCTCCGTTTTTCGTTAGTGTGTGGGAAGGACTTGAACCCGGGAGGGTCTGAGCGTGAAGAAAACGTGCCGGGGCACGTTTTTAGTAAGAAACGCCGGTTTAGTCCGAAGTTTCTGCTAAAGCAGAAAGCTGTCTTTGCACCTCATTTCTGTATGCGTTGTACCGTTCCAACACCATCTTTCCGAATTGCGCACCGAATTCTTCTTCATCCTCGTCGTCAAGCAGATAAGCAAAGTCACTCTTGGGATTCCCCACATGGCTATCCCCAAAGTCGAGCACGCCGCTCACTTTGTTTTCCTCGTCAAAAAGGCAATGATTCAGCGAAAAATCGCCGTGCAACAGGCACGTTCCTTTCCGATAAATGGGCAAAACATTCCTTTGACTATGAAGGCAAAGCAGAAATTGCGCAATGCGCTCAGCGTTTAAGATGCGGACACGCGCATCAAGAGAGCAAAACTGCGTTTTTGTAAGCGTATGCCCGTCCAGTCTTTTCGAGGCAAAATAGGTGAATTTCCCACCTTTCACAGAAAATTCGCCCTCGAAAATGACATTGGGGATTTTTAAAGGCATTTTTGAACCAAGACCTTTTAAGACGCGAATCTCCGTTTTCAAACAATCGCTGGCTTTACGATGTTTTGGAAACTTTACTACAATGTCCTGATTAACTAAAAAAGCCTCGGAATGATCCCCTGCGCCCAAAAATTCTATGGAGTTTACACGGATTACGTTATGAAGAACCTCTTGCACCTGTGCCAAAGAATACTGCATAAATTCAAAATTGGTTTCGACATATTTGTCGTCGATATAAGACGCAATGTCGGAAAACAGCTTTTCCCCGATTTGGAACGCTGTTTTGTCAAAGATAACAATATACACGAGCATATCGTTTTCGATTAAAAACGAGGTAATCGAATCGACGGCGACCTGCAGCGCCTGCGCTTTGGGGTAACGATATACGCCGGCGGAAATCAGCGGGAACGCCACCGTTTCACAGCCGTAGGCTTTCGCGAGTTCCAAAGACGAGTGATAGCAGGATTCCAAAAGTGCCTTTTCGCCAGCATTTCCGCCGTGCCAAATCGGGCCGACGGTGTGAATCACATATTTGCACGGGAGATTATAGCCTTTTGTAATTTTCGCTTGGCCGGTTTCACAACCGCCGAGGGTTTTGCATTCTTCCAAAAGGCCTTTTCCCGCCGCGCGGTGAATACAGCCGTCTACCCCGCCGCCGCCCAAAAGCGTATTGTTGGCGGCGTTAACAATGGTGTCCACCTGCATTTTGGTGATGTCATTACGGACAATTTGAATGGGCATACTCGGTCACCTTTTTCAGTTAATTTGGTGCGAAATGCTTATTTCACAGAATACACATAATTTTCCTTGCGGGGTTTTGCGGCAGGTTCGTCGCCGTCGGCATAGCCCAAAATGCAATGGCCGATGCCTTCATAGTCACCGGTAATGCCGAGGTCTTGCAAAATTTGCTTGCCTTCGGGCGAGTTAAACTCTTCTTTGGCGCGGTGAATCCAGCAGCTGGCAATGCCTTCGGCGTGCGCTGCGTTCATCAGGTTGCCCATGACGAGGCTGCCGTCATAAATATAAGTCGGCACATTTTTATCGGCGAGCACGACCAAAACCACAGGCGCGCCGTAAAACGGGTCAGAATCCACGCCCATAATGGCGGCGTTCATTTTTGAAAGCCGGTCTCGCATTGCCTTGTCGGTCACGGCGAGGATAATCGGCGACTGACGGCCCATACCGGTAGCGGCATAAGTGCCCGCTTCCAAAATCTTTTCGAGCTTTTCCTGCGGCACCATATCGGGTTTGTATTTTCTGACACTTCTTCTGGTCAATAAGTTTTGCATAGCATCCATATTATAATCTCCTTTCGCTTTATGGACTTAATTTTATTATAACACCGCAAGGCAAGTCCTGCAATCCGCTTCGGGCAAACTTCTTGCACGACGGAATAAAAAAGAAGCACCGTTCGGTGCTTCTTTTATCTGTAGTTAAAAATCTTCTATTCGTTAAAAGGCAGGGGTTTGGGAAATGTCAGCCGACCCTTCCAACTGACCGTGGACTTGGGCGTAATCCGCCGCGGAAAGGGCGCCGTCGCCGTTTAAGTCCCCTGCTTTTGCATAGGCACCGGTCAGTTCCGCCGCGTTGCCGAGCTGCAGCTGCAATAAAGCGGCATCAAAGGCATCAATCGCGCTGTCGCCGTTAACATCGCCGAAAATCAACACCGTATATTCGGAAAGCAGCTGACCGCCGGAATTTTTCATTTGCATCAAAGCGCCGGTGCCGTTTTCAAACCCCGCTTCATTCGGCGTGAGTGTTAAAATTCCGCCGTATGTAACGGTAAACGCGTCAGCGAGCGGTGCACCGGGTGTAAAGCCGAAAGCATAGCCGTCGGTCTCATCATACTGAACATAGTCGGAAAGAAATTCCGAGCGCGCCGGCTGGAACTGCAACCCGGCGGAGCTTGAAAAGAACTCGGTGTAAGAATTGACAACACCGTAAACCACAACGTTATCAGATAAAGAAAACGCGGTCGGATCAATCAAGGTCACGCTTGCCGGAATGGTGATTTCGGTAAGGGAAGGACAAGAAGCAAAAGCGTTTGAACCAATGGTCATAACGCCCTCCGGCAGGACAATTTTCTGCAATGAGGAACACCCATTAAACATAGAGTTTGCGATTTGCTCTAACCCGTCTGAAAGCGTAACCGTTTCCAAAGCCGTGCAGCCGGCAAAAGCATAAGTCCCGATGGTCGTAACACCGTTGCCCGCATCCACATAAGTCAGCGCGGGATTGCCGGCAAAAGCATAAACATCAATTTCGGTAACCCCTTGCGGCACGACATAAGTGCTTCCTGTTTTAGCTGTCGGATATTGGTAAAGTTTTGTTTTGCCGGCGTCATATAAAACCCCGTCCTCATCACAAAAATACTGGTTTAGGGGCGAAACTTGGATTTCGGTAAGCGATGTGCAAGTTGCAAAGGCAGCCATACCGATCTCGGAAACATTTTCCGGGATTTCAACCGAAGTGAGCGCAACGCAGTTGGAAAACGCGCCCGTACCGATATAAGTAAGACTGTCCGGAAGTGTGATATCAGTAAGCGCTGTACACAAGGTAAACGCGGAATCGCCGATAAAGCGCAGGTTTTCCGGCAGAGTGATTTCAGGAAGCACGGAACAGCCGTAAAACGCATTATTGCCGATGGAAACTAAACTGTCGGGCAATTGAATTTGTGTCAGCTGGCCGGCATTGCTGAATACGCTGCCGGCAATGGATTTCGTTCCCTCTTTTACCGTGTAAGAGGTCGAAACCGGATTTTGCAAATCCAACAAATGCCCCTCTAAATAAAGTTCACCGTTTTCCCAATTTTCGGTATTATTATAGTAAGCTGTGCCGTTAAACGCATATGAGCCAATCATCATAACGCTGTCCGGCAAATCCATCTGACTTAAAGAGATACAAGAATTAAAAGCTGTATCCCCGATAATTTCTATCCCCTCTTCCAACTTGACGTCGGCAAGTTTCCGACAGCTGGAAAAGACGCCTCTCCCCATTTCGGTGATACTTCCGGGCAAATCCACACTTTTTAACGAGGAGCAAACCGCAAACGCATTGTCGCCGATGGATTTTACACCATCGGGAAGGATGACGGATTCAAGCACATCACAGCTCATAAAGGCACGGGGTCCAATCGACTGCAAACCGACGGGAAAATCGACTGTTTGCAAGCTGACACACTCTTCAAAGGCAGACGTTCCGATGCTTGTAAGGTTTTGGGGAAGCGTAACACTTTCCAACGCGTCGCAATAGATAAATGCACTGTCTGCAATTTCTGTGACTTCGTTCGGAATTACAACGGATTGCAGAGCATCACAAGACGCAAAGGCGTTCCTTCCGATTTTGGTAACGGTTGACGGCAACGTAACACTTTCCAACGCCCTGCACTCATTAAAAGCGGCAGCACCGATGGTGCGCACCCCTTCGGGGACTTGCACCGACAGCAAATCTCTGCAACCTGTAAACATATAATCCGCGATTGCAGTAAGATTTTCGGAAAGCGTAATATTTTGAAGCCACGAACAGTTGCCGAATGCGTAATTCCCGATTTCGGTGACGGTATTCGGCACCACGAGACTGACCAAAGAGACGCAGTTATAAAACGCATAAGCGCCGATAGAGGTTAAGTTCGCCGGGAAAACAAACTCGCTTAAAGATGTACAGTTATAAAACGCGTAATCGTCGATGGATGTGACGCTTGCCGGAATATCAATAGTTTCCATAGCCGTGCAGCTTTCAAATACGTGCGCACCGATTTTTTCGAGAGTTTCGGGCAACCGCACACTTTTAAGAGAAAAGCAGCTCTGTAAAGCACCGTCATCGAGCGTCGTCACGCTGTCCGGAATCGTTAATTCTTCGAGCATATAAGAAGCGAAGCCGGAAAAGCACCCGCCGCGAATGGTGATTACGGTGTAGCCGTCAATCTGGGTCGGGATTTCCAAGGCCGCGTCGAATCCCTGATAAGAGACCAGCGCGCAGGTCTTATCTTGTTCCGACAAAATTTCATACTGAAAACTGTCGGATGTGGCAAGTGCCGAAGCCGGCAGAACCGGAAGTGCCGCAAGCAAAATGGCAAGCACAGAAAAAAGCGCTAAAAATTTTTGAAATTTCTTTTTCATACGTCTCCTCCAAAGGCAAATCTGACATAACTTTTTGGTTTAAAAAAGTGAAAATGTTGCGTGAAAATGCAATTAAATTATAATTTGTTTTGCAGAGAATGTCAATTGATTCCAAGCGGGGTAAACACAGACAGCGTTGATCTTACAAATAGACCAACGCTGTCGTATCCTTTAAATTGTAATTTATACACCAAACCGTAACAATCCGGTTTTACGCTTAAAACAGAGACCAAAGCAAATTGTAGAGCATATCTTCCAGAACGCCTTTTGCAAAAGCGAACAACAGGCCAAGTTCTATGCATTTAATAACCACGGTAATGCCAGCAGTGCCCCAGAGCGTTTTCGGCGACGCAAAAATTCCGCCGATCATGTGATTGGTCACTGAAATCGACAACACAAATTTGACAATCACAGCAACAAGGATCCAAAAAATCGCAACCTGCAAAGAAATGAAAGCAGAAATGCCGGCAATAATCAAAAGCGCCGCTACCGGAAGCATAGCAACCGCATGCGCCGAAGCAATTGCCGAGAAAGGTACACTTTTGCTCGCAAGTTTAGACGCTATAAATGTAACCAACATGGGCACGGCAAGCGCAAGCACGCCACCGAAGCACCCAAACAAGAACCCGCTGCCGAAAATATTATCGTCCGCATAAAATTCCATGCTGAATTTTCCGCAAAGGCAAAGCGCAAAAATCAGAAATGCCACCACCGTTATGACAGTGGAAATAATCGCGGGGAGTTGTGACGTGGATTTTAAAAAGTCCTCAAAGGCTTTTGCAGGATTTGTGAAAAAATCTTTTAATGCGGTCCCAAAGGCATTCGCGCCCTGCGAAAAGGCATCATTTTTAGGTGCAACGGAAGGTCCAACAGGCGCCCACTGTCCCGTCGGCGCACCGCACACGGGGCAAAATGCTGCATTCGCCTGTAAGGGATTTCCGCAGTGTTGACAGGTGGGCTGCACGGTGACGGGCTGCGGCGCTACCGGTTCTTTTTTCAATACAACCGGTTCCGGCGCCTTCGGAGCAACAGGCTCCAATTTCACACCGCATATACCGCAGAATCCGGAATCGTCCGGATATTCTTGTTTGCAAACGGGACAATACTTCATATAATCTCCTCCATTCAATAATTACCCGACTTGGTTAAAGTGGTTGGCCAGTAAATTCATAGCTTTGGAAAGCTTATAAATATAAATAAACGGACCGACAAGAATTATGGTGCCTAAAATATTCCACAGCCAATAATCCGCGGCACCAAAGCGATATTGTATCCCACGGCGCTGCAATTCCGCGCCGATTCTGGAAGAAATCTTGTGATACCAGACAAAGGTTGCAATTCCGCAGGTAATCGGTGAAACCAGGAAAAACAAGAGACAATAGTGCATCGTCTTTTTTCCGTCGTATCGTGAAGCAATCACATTGATATCGCCGGAGATAGACGAAAAATAGACAATCATATAAATTCCCAACGTTACAATCGAAAGCAAAATAAATTTTAAAAGTCCCCGATTGGTTTTCAGCTGGGCGACCGGTTTCGCATTCATATAAGGATTCGCATAGGCGGCTTGTCCCGGATTTCCCGGTTGCCCGGACCAAGCATTCGGCATAGAATTTTGAAATTGTGTCCTTTCAGTGTTGGGAGCCGCCGAACTGAAATTAGAAGAGAATGTTTCAAGCGGTGCCCCACATTTGGTACAGAATTTTTCGTTGCCGGAAGATTGCGCTCCGCATTTTGTGCAAAACATAATTTTCTCACCCATTTTACAATTTTTGGTGTCAAATATTGTATTATATAATTTATTAAAATTCCATTATCTGTAAATATATATGCTGATAGCATGTATGCTATTTATCGGATTTTTTACAATAGCGACAGATGGACCGAAAAAGGGCGGCGGTTCTTTTGCTTCAAGAATAACGCGCATTGACTTTTGTTGTGCAAGACGATAAAATAAATACACAACACGGCCTTTTGCAGTAGTGTACATCTTAAAGCTTTCTTTAAGAGGGCAGCGAGTCGCTGTCTTGTTCTCAAAAAAACGGGGTCTCATTTTGCACGCAAAATGCACGCCTGACGTCGCTTCGGCGAATTCAATAATCACTTCGTGATTTACCATTCGCCTGCGCTTCTTGTCAGGACACGTAGTACTGCAAAAGGTCGTTGCTTTTTTGTTGTGAGGGTTTTCTATGATTGTGAAAGAAAATACAGTCATTTTTGAAGCGTGTGACATGGCGTTTGTGAAAAAATTCGGCATCGCACAGGCAACGGAAATGGTACTAGACTATAAAAGCGTAAACCCGCTTCCCTTTTTATATGACACCTATCAAGCCGCAAAATTTTTGGGTGTGGGACGCCTTACTTTATTTCAGTACGCCAAAAATCCCGAACAGGGTTATAAACTGATTACCTTAAAAAAACGCAGCGGCGACAAGCGGAAAATTTACGCGCCCGACATTGTTTTAAAACACCTGCAGACTGGGATTTTACGAAAGATTTTAATCTATTTCCCGGTTTCGCCGTATGCAACGGCGTACAGCAAAAACTGTACACTTCGAAATAATGCCGCGCCGCACGTCGGCAAAAAATATCTTTTAAAGCTGGATATTACCGACTTTTTCGGCAGTATCCGCTTTGACCAGGTTTACAGCGCGGCTTTTAACACGCGGTATTTTCCGAAGCAAATCGGCGTGATACTTACTTCGCTTTGCTGTCGGGAAGAAGCGCTCCCGCAGGGCGCGCCCACCTCCCCCGCGCTTTCCAATTTGGTGATGCGCAATTTTGACAACAGCCTCGGGCGGTGGTGTCAAAAACGCGGGATTGCATACACGCGCTACTGTGACGATATGACCTTTTCGTCGGACAAGCCGTTGTATCCGGTTTACGAAAAAGTCAAATCCATGCTTTACGACATGGGATTTACGCTAAACGAGAAAAAGACCCGTTTTGTTACCAATGCTAATCGGCAAAGCGTGACGGGACTTACCGTCAACGAAAAAGTCTCTGTTTCTTCGGATTATAAGCGCAAGCTTCGGCAAGAAATTTATTACGCTTTGAAATTCGGTTTGGAGGATAGCATTCGATTTGCCAAACGCACCGAATTTATGCGCGATGGTGTACTGGACGCAGAACGTTACGCACAACATCTCATTGGTAAGGCGAATTACGTTTTGCAGATTGAGCCGGAAAACCGATGGTTTCGAGAAGCGCTCGGACGTTTGCAGTGGACATTAAAGTGTTTGGAAATGCAGGGGTGATTTTATGGAAAAACGACCGGAAGTGCCGCTAAACTGTTATTTTCAAGGTTCTTACAACCCTTTGTTTGACGCCGAAATTGAAAAGGCAAAGGCGCTTTGTTTTCAATATAACCAGCTTTCGCCGAACGAAAAAGACGCACAGCGGGTAATTTTAAATAAGCTTTTGGGCAAAATGGGAAAAGAGGTCATTGTGACACCGCCGTTTTGGTGCGACTACGGCTACAACATCAGTGTTGGGGATTATTTTTATTCCAATCACAATTTGATTATCACCGACGGCGCAAAAGTCACGTTCGGCGACCATGTGTTTATTGCGCCGAACTGCTGTTTTACAACAGCGGAGCACGCGCTCGACCCGGAAATGCGCAAAGCGGGCATGGAAGTGGCAAAGCCGATTACGGTCGGCAACAACGTCTGGATTGGCGCGGGGTCAACGATTTTGGCAGGCGTGACGATTGGCTCGGGCAGCGTTATCGGCGCGGGCAGTGTGGTCAAAAAGTCAATCCCGGAAAACGTGGTTGCGGTCGGCGTTCCCTGTAAGGTTCTTCGCCCGATTACAGAAGCGGACAAATACAGATACCCCCTGTTTCAAGGGTAAAAAAACGCGGTAACACAATGCAAATAAACAACACAAGGTGTTTTTATGAAACGATTTGCTTACAGTGTTACCGCGATTTTTCTTTTGTTGACGGGGTTGTTTTTCACGCTTTGGAAGTTAGGAAAAGAAACCTTGTTTTTCCCCGCGGTCGTTTGCGCGACGGTGCTTTACCACGCCGGCATGCGGCTTTTGGTGGGTCTTGTCACGGGGCACGGCTTTCGGCCGGACAGCCCATGGTTTTCGGAAAAGCCGTTTGAAAAGACACTTTACAGAAAGCTTCGCGTAAAAAAGTGGAAAGCGAAAATGCCGACATACAGCCCGCAGACATATGCGCTCGGCAGTCTTCCCCCGGAAACGATAGCAAAAACCATGTGCCGCAACGAGGTTGTGCACGAGCTTTGCGCGGTGTTCAGCCTTTTGCCGATTTTGCTCGGGTTTTCTTTCGGCGCGTGGTGGCTTTTTGTTCCCACCTCAGTTTTCGGCTTTTTTGCCGACCTCGCTTTTGCCGCCATACAGCGATATAATCGGCCGCGGATATTGCGGCTTGTGCGAAGAAGACAAGGAAAAGGAAGTTAACTCAAAAAATATGTCGCCTTACCGTTTTGGCAAGGCGGTTTTCTTATGTTCTTTCCTCTTTGCTGATAGAAAGCATTTCCTGCATTTTTTCGGTCAGGAATTTATTTTTGTGCCAGACGGCGTAGTGCTTGCGACAAAGTTCAGGTTCGTGCAATTCGACTTTTAAGACAAAGCCGTTTTCGACATCCTGCCGCACAATTTGCTCCGGCAAAAAGGAAATGCCGAAGCCATAATGCACCCCTTTGACAATCGCCTGTGTACTGGCGCTTTCCCACAACGGCAAAACGGCGAGGGCGCGCGCGGCAAACAGCCGTTCCACAAGCCCGCGGGAAGCGCTCCCCTGCTCCCGCAGCAAAAGCGGATATTCAGCGGTATCGTGTAAGGTTACACCTTGTCTTTTTAGAAGCGGATGACCTTGCGGCACGATTAAAACCAGCCGGTCATTGCCGATTTCCCGGGAAACCAAATCCGCATGTTCCAATCCCTCCTCGGCAAACGCAAGGTCGATTTCGTTATTCAGCAACTTTTGCTTTAACGTTTCGGCATTGGAAATCACCGCATTGACACAAATATTAGGGTTCTTCTGTTGAAACCGAAGCAGCATTTGCGGCAGCAGAAAATTGCCGAGCATCACCGACGCGCCGACACGCAGCGTGCCGAACGAATCCCAGTTTTTCAGCGTATAATCCAAATCCTCGTATGTCTGCAGAATATGAATGGCTTTCGGATACAACGCGGCCGCCGCCTGTGTCTCGTAAAGTCCGCGGTGCATACGCTCAAACAGCCGCACGCCGTAATTCTGTTCGATTTCGCTGATGGCACGCGAAACCGCCGGCTGTGTCATGTGGAGGTGCTCTGCCGCCTGCGTAATATTTTTGGTTTTGTAAACTTCCGCAAAAATGCGCATGTGCCGAATCGTCATAATATCACCATATCAAAAATATTATAGTTATAATAAAATAATAGCATTTTACTTATGCTTTTGCAAGGCATAAAATAGCAAAGAAAGGAGTTTTGGCATGAAAGGAAAAGAAAAAGCCGCCCTGCTTTGCAAGTTGTTTCTTTCGACGCTTTACATCAGCGCATTTACTTTCGGCGGCGGATTTGTCATTGTGACCTTTATGAAGCGGAAATTCGTTGACCAATATCACTGGATTGACGAAGACGAAATGCTCGACATCACCGCGCTTGCACAATCCTCCCCCGGCGCTATTGCGGTCAACGCCGCGATTTTGGTCGGCTGGAAAGTCGCGGGCTTTTTCGGTATGGTGGTTTCGGTGCTCGGCACTGTTTTGCCGCCAATGGTGATTTTGTCAGTCATTTCCCTGATTTATCAGAAATTCGCGCAAAATACATATGTAAAATTTGTGCTCGCCGGCATGCAGGCGGGCGTTGCCGCGGTCATTTTGGACGTGGTTTGCAGTCTCGGCGGCAAGGTGCTTTCCGAAAAGCAATGGGTCTATTACGCGGTGATGATTTTAGCGTTTATCGCCACGTTTTTCCTCGACATTAATGTCGTTTATATCATTCTCGCGGCCGCCGCAGTCGGCATTGTGCAGGCGCTGGTCGTAAAACGCAGGAGGTGCGGGAAATGATTTATTTCGAGCTTTTCTGGAGCTTTTTGCAAGTCGGGCTTTTCAGCATCGGGGGCGGCTACGCCGCAATTCCTTTAATTCAAAGCCAGGTTGTGGAAAGCCGCGGGTGGATTACCTTAGAGGAATTCACCAATCTGATTACGATTTCCGAAATGACACCGGGGCCCATTGCCGTTAACTCCGCCACCTTTGTCGGCATGCACATTGCGGGGGTCCCGGGCGCGATATTCGCCACGCTCGGCTGTATTTTCCCGTCGCTTTTAATCGTTTCCGCCTTATTTTTCTTATACGCAAAACTCAAGGAAAACGCGGTGATGCAAAAAGTGCTCGGTGCACTTCGCCCCGCGGTGGTTGCGCTGATTGCCGGCGCGGGCATTGAGATTCTTTTGCTTGTCATTTTCGGCGGAGAGGCAAAGGCACTTCAAAACGTGCAATGGATTGGCTGTATATTATTCGCGGTCGCATTTTTCGTATTGCGGAAATGGAAAGCGAATCCCATTTTGGTGATGTGCGCCTGCGGACTCGGCAATCTGTTGGCACAAAGCGCGATACAATATTGGGCATAAATTTGAGCATAAAAAAGCACCCGGAAAAGAATTCCGGGTGTCTTTTTTTTGATTTATTTTACTTCCATATGCACGTCATTGTCGGCGACGGTCAATTTAATTTCGCGCAAAGGCTCGTCGCAGTGCTCGACCAAGTAAGAGGAAACTTTATCCTCAACCTTGCGGCGAATAACGTTGCGCAAATCGCGCGCGCCGCGCACGTCGCCGTCCATGGCGTGAACGAGCACCGGCAAAACGTCTTCTGTCCAACTAAGCGTAATACCTTTATCCTGCAAAGCTTCTTTCAGCTCGCCGAGCATAAGCCCTGCAATCTTGCAATATTCCGGCTCGCCCAACTCATTGAACACAACAATTTCATCGACACGGCCGATAAATTCGGGGCGCAAAAATTCGCGCAGGGCTTTAATCGCCATTTCCTTGCGAACCTCGCCTTTTTCCTTGCCGAAGCCCATTGCCGCCGCCTTGCGTTCGCTGCCGGCGTTGGAGGTCATAATAATGACCGTATTGGCAAAACTAACGGTTCGGCCGTGGGCATCGTTGGTTTTGCCCTCGTCGAGAATCTGCAGTAAGATATTCATCACGTCCGGGTGCGCCTTTTCGATTTCATCGAACAAAATAATCGAATAGGGCTTTCTGCGCACCTTTTCCGTCAACTGACCCGCTTCGTCATAACCGACATAGCCGGGCGGTGAACCGATCAAACGCGAAACGGAATGTTTCTCCATAAACTCGGACATATCGAGCCGAATGAGCGTTTCCGGCGTATCGAACAATTCTTTAGAAAGGAGCTTTACAAGCTCGGTTTTGCCGACGCCCGTGGGACCGACGAAAATAAACGAAGCCGGGCGGCGCTGTACGGAAAGCTGGATACGGCTGCGCTTAATTGCCGCCGACACCAAATCGACCGCTTCGTCCTGCCCGATAAGGTGCGCTTTCAGGCGGTCTTCCATACCGACCAGACGTTTGACGTCGCCCTCCACAATTTTTGTGGTGGGAATCCCCGTCCAAAGGTTAATGACTTTCGCCAAATCCTCTTCGGTGACGGCGTTGTCGGACGCTTTTTCTTTGAGCTCCGGCTCTTGATGGTCGCAGGCAATCAATTCCGTGCGGACGTGCGCCAAAGAGGCATATTTTTCGTTTTTCTTCGCTTCGTCGTTTTCGGTTTCCGCCGCAGCAACGAGTTCCTCTTCTTCGGCTTTCAGCTCGTCTTTATGCTTTAAAAACAGCTCATAGTCGCTGATTGCCTTGTTGCGGAGGTTCGCGCAGGTGCAAGCTTCGTCCAAAAGGTCAATCGCCTTATCCGGCAGGAAACGGTCGGTAATATAGCGCTCGGAAAGCGTGACCGCTTTATAAACCAAATTGTCGGAAATCCGAACCTTGTGGTAATCTTCGTAATATTTTTTAATACCCAAAAGCATTTCGTAGGCGTCCTGAATCGACGGTTCTTCGACCTTGACCGGCTGGAAACGGCGTTCAAGCGCGGCGTCTTTTTCAATGTTTTTGCGGTATTCGTTAAAGGTCGTAGCACCAATCACCTGAATCTCGCCGCGGGAAAGCGCAGGCTTCATGATATTCGCAGCGTTCATCGTGCCCTCGGCGTCGCCCGTGCCAACCAAGTTGTGCACTTCGTCGATAAACAGGATAATATTGCCCTCGGACTTCACTTCGTCGATAAGCCCTTTAATCCGGCTTTCAAACTGCCCGCGGAACTGTGTTCCGGCGACCAGCGCCGTGAGGTCTAACAGGTGAATTTCCTTATCCGCAAGCTTTGCGGGGACCTTGCCCTCGGCGATTTTCTGCGCCAAGCCTTCGGCGATAGCGGTTTTGCCGACGCCGGGTTCCCCGATTAAGCAGGGGTTGTTTTTGGTTCTGCGGCAAAGAATTTGAATGGTGCGGTAAATTTCACGGTCGCGGCCGATGATGCGGTCCAGTTCGTGATTTCTGGCGCGCTCGGTCAAATCCGTGCAATACATAGTAAGATATTTGCGCTTTTTATTTTTATTGCCGTTTTTCTTTTTGGGGTTTCCGTTTTTAGGCTCATCGACTACGGAAACCTCCGACGGGTCAATCATATCGTCCTCGTCGTTTTTGCCGTTTTGACTCCCCGGGAACATCCCTTGGAAGAACGACAGCGGCAACGCGCCGCCGGGCTGAAAGCCCTCTTCGCCGTCCATATTTTCCATCATCTGTTCCATTTGCTCGGAAACTTCTTTCATTTCGTCTTCGGAAATGCCCATCTGCTCCATAATCTGTTTCACGGGGCCGATATTCAGTTCCAAAGCACATTTTATACACAAACCCTCGTTGGTCGTTTTGTCACCGTCCACTTTGGAAATGAAAAAGACGGCGGGGTTTTTGTGGCATCTGCTGCACAACATGTTTTTGTTCATGGGTAATTATTCCTCTGTATCTTTCTTAGGGGTAGAGTTTTGCTTTTTTTCTTTAAACTGGCGGAAGGTCGCCGGTGCATAGCTTAACAGCGCGACAACGGTCAGCACGGCGGATAGAATGACCAACACGACCATTGCGGGCGTCGGCAAGGTAAACCAAGCGCGCAGCGCGCCGATTTCCGGACCGAACGCGATGACCAGCACCATGACGGCGTAAAACACGAACGTAGCGACTTTGCCGTAAATTTCCGCCGCACCGGGGCGCAGCCCGCAAGCGAGCATAATCGCACCGACAATCACCATTAAAAGTTCTTTAAAGAGGAAAACCAAAAATACCCATTTAAACCAATGAATGGTCGGGTCGGTGGATTTTTGGAATTCCAAGAAAATAACAACAGCGATTGTAATTTGGGTCAATTTATCGGCAATCGGGTCTAAAATTTTCCCGAGCGCGCTGATCTGATTGAAGCGGCGGGCGATTTTTCCGTCAAAGAAATCGGTTAAGCCGGAAAGCACCAACACGACCACGGCCCAAGCAATTTCCCCTTGGTAAAACAGGACGCCGAACACGGGAATCAGCAAAATCCGAATCAGGGAAAGCAGGTTGGGAACGGTCCAACACCCTTCAAACAGGCTCTTTAAGTTTTCCTTCATGGTTTACACCTCATTCAAAGATTTATCGCAAAGCTTTCGGGAATATAACTTTCCGCGAAGCTGACAATGCTTGATGTTTCAATCCCTGTACGGAATTCGCCGCCGATGCGCGGCGCCAAAACCAGCAAAATGACAACCGCCAAATACACAACGACGACACCTTTGAGCGCGCCGAACAGACCGCCGAGAATTTTATTGACCGTGGACAGCACGGGGACTTTAAAGCCTTTGGAAATCAACTTCGCAAGCCAGCTTAAAACGGCGGAAAATACCAAACTCAAAAGCAGGAAGAAAACCGAAGTCAAAATCGTTTCGCAAACCGGCGCCGCGATTTGTTCGTTTAACTGTTTTGCGGCGTCTTTTCCGGAATAATTGCCGGAAACCACCTGTTGCAAGAAACTGTCGCCCTCGCCGGATTTTTCGAGGTAGTTTTTCGCGAAGTCCGGCAACGCTTCCAGCACGACCTGCGCCTGGTTAGAATAGGTAATCGTGGTGTTGTCGTCGGGCAGCTGTTCATAAATACGTTCTTCCACACGAGAAGACAAGAACGTGTTATAACAGGTTCTTGCAAACGGCGCGGCAAGCTGAAATGCCAGCACAATCGCCGCTAAAAATGCCACAATTTCCAAAACTGTGCGGATAATGCCTTTTTTTGCCGAAGCAATGACACAAGCCAAAAAGATTGCCGCTAAAATCACATCAATCGCTATGTTCACCGTTTGCACCTCCAAGTTTAAATTAAACAATATCTTTCTTATTGGTATTGTAACACAACCGAAAACGGGATACAACTAATTATTGCGTTTGGCTTGCACTTTCCGTCTGTGTTTCGGACGGCGCTGTTTCTTCTTCTATTTCTGTGGTTTTAAAACATTGAATCGAGCTCATCGTCCAGACATAGGTATATTTTCCGTCGGTGAACGGACGAATGCTGTCGGCGTCCACCGAATGTTTACCGACAAGCTCCCCTTTTGTATTATAACTATATAAATCGTTATCTGTCAAAACGGAAATATAGCGTTCGTCGCAGCTGACGCCTTTGACACTTTCGGAAAGCTCCGTTTCAAACAGTTTTTCGCCTTTTTTGTTGTAAACACGGATAATTTTCGCGGTGGAACTTCCGTATTTCGAAAGCACCGCGACCGTTTGATTGCCGTCGGAGGTATAGACATTGGACAAGGTGTTTAAAGAAAGGTCTTCTTCAAGCGTTTTGGTGTCATCTTCCACCAATTCAAACACGTTGGTGCCGGTAATCAATAGCCGGTCGCCGGAAAGGAACTCCACGCCGGATACCGCCGTATTATAGTCAAAGCTCGCTATGGGTTCGGCATAGTCAAAATCAAAGATGTGCACTTTGGAATACAGCTCGCCGTCTTTCGCGCCAACAGCGGATACTGCGGCGCGTTTGCCGTTGTCAGAAAGGGCGACGGCAATGATATTTTCATTGGCGCAGTTCCAGACAAAAATTTCCTTTTGGTTGCGGTTGAGCACCGTTAACTGTGTCTGTGCACTTTCCCCGCGGGAGACAAGCGCGACAGTACCGTCTTTGCCGATAGTCCCGGTCAAAAGCTTTTGCGGGAACGACCCCGAATAGAGTACTTTGGTTTTTGACTGAATTTGATAGGCATTTTCGCCGATATCCAAAAACAGGGCGCGGCCGTTTACGCTTCGGACAATCGGGTCGGAAAGGCTGTGCTGTTCGTTGGAAATTTTGCGCGCGGTCGAGTCAAGCACAAATGTGGAATCCTCTGACACGACCAACAAATCGGAGCCAATCGGCAAAACGGTATCGACCTTGGTTGTTTCAAAATAATAAGGATAACCGTCGCCGCTTTTGGCGCTTGAAAGCAATGTGCTGAAATAATCGCTGACGCTTGAAAACGTAATGTTGCCGAAACGCTGAGCGGCAATCACCAAAAGAATCAGCACGACCGCTATAATACAAATCGTGCGAAGCACCGCAAGCAATCGCGCCTGGCTTTTTTTTGCCGGCGATTTTTTGGTTTTTCTGCGTTCCCCTTTAGCCATATCCTCACCCGTTTTTGTTCTCGTAATAGCGCACCTCGTGCAAATAAAGCCCGTGCGCGGGCGCTGTCACCCCGGCGTTTTGCCGGTCTTTCTCTTCCAAAATCCACGGTATGCTGCCCGTCGGAATATTGCCCGCCTGAATGCCTAACAACGTGCCGACCATAATGCGGACCATATTATATAAAAAGCCATTACCGCCTATATAAATTTCGACCAGGTCACCGTTTTTTTGAATTTCGGCGCGGGTAATTTCCCGCACCCGGTCTTCGACGGAACTGCCCGAAGCGCAAAACGCCGAAAAATCGTGCGTCCCCAAAAACGCCTTAATTTGCTCGTTTAACATCGGCACGTCGAGCGGCCACGGGTAATGGTAAGCGCGGTTTTCATAAAACGGATTGCGCGTTTGTGCGTTCCAAATCAAATATTTATAGACTTTTCCCTTGCAGTCGTAGCGCGCATGAAATTCGTAAGGCACTTCCTTTACAGACAGCACCGCAATATCCCGGGGCAAAACCGCATTGAGCGCCGTTTGCAGCTTTTCGGGCGGCATTTCTTTTGCGGTACGCATATTGCAGCAGAACATTTCCGCATGCACGCCGGCATCCGTCCGGCTGCAGCCAATGATATTTTCCCGCGCGCCGAGAATCCGCTCGACGGCGTCTTGCAGCGTGCTTTGCACCGTCACGGCGTTTTTCTGCACTTGCCAGCCGTGATAGCCGGAGCCGTCAAAACACAAGGTTAGTAAAAGGTTTTTCATTTCAGATAACCGCCGTTAAATAATAGTTGGAAACTGCAATCGCCACGATACATAAGGCCGTAATCAAAAACGCCATATAATCGCGCAGGCGCAGTTTCATCACTTTCAGCCGCGTCCTTCCCTCGCCGCCGCGATAGCAACGGCACTCCATGGCAAACGCCAAATCATAAGCGCGGGTAAACGAATTAACAAACAGCGGAATAAACACCGGCACAAGCGCTTTGCCGCGCTGTAAAATACTGCCGGTATCGAGCTGCGCCCCGCGCGCTTTCTGCGCCGACATAATTTTGTCGACCTCATCAATCAGCGTCGGGATAAACCGCAAAGCGATTGTCATCATCATCGCGATAGAGTGGACGTTGATATGCACCGCTTTCAGCGGCGAAAACAATCGTTCAATCGCATCGGTCAGAAGTGTCGGCGACGTGGTGTAGGTCAGCATAGAGCTTGCCGCCACCAGCGCCGCGATGCGAACCGCGGTGAAAATCGCCATGAAGATGCCGCCGGTGGTCAGCTGAAAACGTCCGGCTTCCCAAAGCACGCGGCCGTCGTCATTATAAAGAATTTGCAAAAGCGAGGTAATGAGCACAATCAAAAGAATCGGCTTTAAGCTTTTGGCAAGCATTTTTAGAGAAATACGCGAAAGCAGAACCACCGCCAGCAAATAAAGGAGCATTACGCCGAGCGCGGCAAAATTCCGGCAAAGAAAAATTAAAATAATATAAACAAACGTAAGCACCAGTTTTCCGCGCGGGTCAAGCTTATGAATCACGGAATTGCCGGGGAAATATTGGCCGATGGTAATATCTTTAATCATACGCCGTTCCCCCTTTGCAAAGCCACACGCGCAAGCTCTTCGGCGCACGCTTCGACGGTGTAAATGTCGGTGCGCACGGGAAGGCCGCGTTTATGAAGTTCCATAAGAATGCCGGTCACCTGCGGAACGTCGAGCCCCACACGTTCGAGCATTTCCACGCGGCAAAACACCTCATGCACAGAGCCGCAAAACTCCACCTTGCCGCCGTTCATCACAATCACACGGTCGGCAAACTGCGCGACGTCGTCCATGCTGTGAGAGACAATCACAACCGTGTTGCCGGTGGTTTTGCGGTAATCCAACAGCATTTGCAAAATTGTATCGCGCCCGCGCGGGTCAAGCCCCGCGGTCGGCTCGTCCAAAATCAAAATTTCGGGTTCCATAGCCATAACGCCCGCAATCGCGACGCGCCGTTTTTCACCGCCGGACAAGTCAAACGGCGATTTTTCCATATGTTCGGGCCGTAAGCCGACAAATGCGGCAGCACGGTTAACACGCTGTTCAATTTCAGGCGCCGAAAGCCCCATGTTGTGCGGACCGAACGCAATATCTTTGTGCACCGTGCTTTCAAAAAGCTGATATTCCGGGTATTGGAAGCAAAGCCCCACGCGAAACCGCGCGGCGCGTTTTGCCGCTTTGGAAGAAGAAATATCTTCGCCGTTTAAAAGCACTTTGCCGCTTGTAGGCTCTAAAAGCCCGTTCAAATGCTGAACAAGCGTGCTTTTGCCGGAACCGGTGTGACCGATAATCCCGACCAGTTCCCCTTTTTCTATGGATATGTTTACGTCGTCAATCGCGACCATGCGAAACGGTGTGTTTTCGCTGTAAACATAAGACAAATTTTGCGTTTCAAGTAGTGGCATTATTTGACTCTCCGAACCGTTTTAAAAAGTATTCTGTAAATTCCGAAGCCGTTAAAATATCGTCAGGCATCGGAACGCCTCTTTTTTGAAGCGCCCGCGCCAGTTCCGCGGGTTTCGGCACATCCAGCCCCGCCGCTTTCACACGGTCCGCCTGGCGAAACACTTCGCGCGGCGTGCCGTCCATCAAGATTTCGGCGTTATCCATCACAATCACGCGCGAAGCGCGCACGGCTTCTTCCATAAAATGCGTAATAAAAACAACCGTCATTCCCATTTCACGGTTTAATTTTAAAATGGTATCCATGACCTCTTTGCGCCCGCGCGGGTCAAGCATGGCGGTGGGTTCGTCCAAAACGATACATTCCGGGAGCATGGCAATCATACCGGCAATCGCGACGCGCTGTTTCTGCCCGCCGGAAAGCTTGTGCGGCTCGTGCTTTCGGTATTCATACATCCCGACGGCTTTGAGCGCATTGTCCACGCGTTTGCGGATCTCTTCGGGCGGCACGCCGAGATTTTCCGGCCCGAACGCGACGTCCTCTTCCACGACAGAGGCGACAATCTGATTGTCGGGATTTTGAAACACCACGCCGACGGTGCGGCGAATGTCATATGACAGCGACTCGTCGGCGGTATCCATCCCGTTGACAAGCACTTTTCCGCTTTCCGGCAGCAAAATGGAGTTGGAAAGCTTGGCAAGAGTGGATTTTCCCGAGCCGTTGTGCCCCAAAATTGCCACGAAATCCCCTTTTTTAACGGAGAACGAGACGTCACGCACCGCAAGTGGGAGCTGTTCCTTTTCAGAGCTGCCTTCATAACGAAAGCTGACGTTTTGAAATTCAAGAATGTTTTCTGTCATCGCGTTTATCCTAACAAAAATTTATCGTTTCCAAATTGCCGTCGCGCCGCAAGGCAGCACAAGCCCCGAGCTTGTCACCGGCAAACCGATTTCATCGCTTTCTGTGTGCCCGCCGAATGTCGGCGACAACACCGAACTTAAAATGTACTGCATCACCGCCGGAGAAAGCCCAGTGGTATAGGAGTTTAAAAGCACCGCAATCGGATTTTCCGAAAGCACACCCCGGCAAAGCTCGACGAAACTGTAAATTTCGTTTTCGAGTTTCCAAACCTCGCCGCCGGGGCCGCGCCCGTAAGAAGGCGGGTCCATAATCAAAATATCATAATGGTTGCCGCGGCGGATTTCCCGTTGGACAAATTTCACGCAGTCGTCGACAATCCACCGCACAGGGCGGTCAATCACGCCCGAGGACTGGGCATTTTCTTTCGCCCACTGCACCATACCTTTGGAGGCGTCCACGTGGACGACCTGCGCGCCGGCTTTCAGCGCGGAAACCGTTGCCGCGCCGGTATAAGAAAACAAATTGAGCACGCGCACCGGACGATTGGCTTTCGTGATTAAATCCCGGACATAGTCCCAGTTGACCGCCTGTTCGGGGAACACGCCGGTGTGCTTAAATCCCATCGTTTTGACGTTGAACGTAAGGTCTTTATAACCGATTTCCCAACGGTCCGGCACCTTGCCGCGGACTTCCCAGTGTCCGCCGCCGGTGTTGGAACGGTGATAAACCGCATCGGCTTTGTGCCACATAGGGTGCTTTTTTTCCGTTTGCCAAATGACCTGGGGGTCGGGGCGAATCAGCGTGACGCGCCCCCAGCGCTCCAGACGCTCGCCGCAGGAGCAGTCGAGCAGTTCATAATCTTTCCAATCTTTTGAAAAGCGCATTACACTAACCTTTCCCGCACCACTTCGGCAATGCTTTCGCCGAGTTCGCGGATTTTCTGTTGGTCTTTGCCTTCTAACATGACGCGCACAAGCGGTTCTGTGCCCGAAACACGCACAAGCACGCGGCCGGTGTCGCCGAGTTCTTCTTCGGCGCTTGCAATGGCATTTTTGATTTCCTTATCATCTGCAAAGCGCACGCGCCCGTAATTGGAAACGCGGACGTTGATGAGTACTTGCGGATAGACTTCCATTTCATCGGCAAGCGTTTGCAGTTTTTTGCCGGTATGCGCAAGCACCCGCAAAAGCTGAATGGCGGAAAGCTGACCGTCACCGGTCGTGGCGTAATCTAAGAAAATGATATGACCGGACTGTTCGCCGCCGATGGAATAGCCGTGTTCCAGCATATTTTCAAGCACGTAACGGTCGCCGACTTTGGTGCGCTCGCAATGGATTCCGTTGTCATCGCAGAACTTGAAAAAGCCCATGTTGCTCATCACGGTTACCACGGCGGTATCTTTGTGGAGCGTGCCCTGCGACTGCATATATTTCGCGCAGACGGCAATCGCTTTGTCGCCGTCGACAACATTGCCGGTGTCGTCCACGGCAAGCATACGGTCGGCGTCGCCGTCAAAAGCGAAACCCAAGTCACAGTTATTTTCGAGGACGCATTTCTGCAAAGACTCCATATGGGTAGAACCGCAGTCGCGGTTGATATTGACACCGTCGGGCTTGTCGTGAATGACAATACACTGCGCGCCGAGGGATTCAAACACGGTTCTTGCCGTAACGCTTGCCGAACCGTTGGCGCAGTCGATTGCGATTTTCATGCCGTCACAGCGCGTATCGGTGGTGGAAAGCAAATGCTGAATGTAGTCCTCTACCGCGTGCTCGGCACGTGTCACACGGCCGACGTCGCCGCCGATCATCACCGGCGGGGTTTTGACTTCGTCCAAAATAATCGCTTCAATCTCATTTTCCAGCGCGTCGGGCAGTTTGTAGCCGGTGGACTGAAAAATCTTGATGCCGTTGTATTCACAGGGGTTGTGCGACGCGGAAATCATCACGCCCGCGTCATAGCCGTATTCTTTCACGAGGAAAGCAACCGCCGGTGTGGGCAAAACGCCCAAAAGCAAAACATCGGCGCCGACCGAGCAAAGCCCGGCGGCAATGGCGGATTCCAGCATTTCACCGGAAGCGCGCGTGTCCATACCGATCATGACCTTGGGGCGGTGCTCCAAATTTTCGGTCAGCACCATCGCCGCCGCACGACCGATTTGCATTGCAAGTTCACAGGTAATCTCGCTGTTGGCGACGCCGCGTGCGCCGTCTGTTCCGAATAATCTTCCCATACTCTTTTCTCCTTTTTATAAATCCAGTTGCTGCTGCCCAGGCATGGCGAAACCCAAATGCCGATAAGCAAGCGGGGTCACCACGCGCCCGCGCGGGGTTTTGGAAAGGAAACCGATTTGCATAAGATACGGTTCGTAAACATCTTCAATCGTGACCGCCTCTTCGCCTATCGTCGCGGCGATGGTTTCAAGCCCGACAGGGCCGCCGTTGTAGTTACGAATCATAGAGGTTAAAAGCAACCGGTCGATATTGTCAAGGCCGAGTTCGTCAATTTCCATACGGCCGAGCGCAATTTTCGCCGTGTCGGCGGTAATCACGCCGTTGCCCATTACTTCGGCAAAGTCGCGCGCACGTTTTAACAGCCGGTTCGCAATTCGCGGTGTGCCGCGCGAACGGGAGGCAATTTCCATAGCGCCGTCGTCATCAATGGCGATGCCGAGAATGCCGGCGCTTCGCCGCACGATTTGCGCAAGCTCTTCGGGCGTATACATTTCGAGCCTTGCAATGACGCCGAAACGGTCGCGCAGCGGCGCGGTCAGCTGACCGGCGCGCGTCGTGGCACCGACCAAAGTGAATTTCGGCAAATCCAACCGGATAGAACGCGCGGACGGACCTTTGCCGATGATAATATCAAGCGCATTGTCCTCCATTGCGGGATAGAGCACTTCTTCGACGCTTCGCGACAGGCGGTGAATTTCGTCGATAAACAAAACGTCGCCGTCGCTTAAATTCGTAAGCAGAGCCGCCAGGTCGCCGGGCTTTTCAATCGCCGGGCCGGAGGTTACGCGAATTTGCACCTGCATTTCGTTGGCGATAATGCCCGCGAGCGTGGTTTTGCCAAGTCCCGGAGGGCCGTATAAAAGCACATGGTCAAGCTGTTCGCCGCGCGCTTTTGCCGCTTCGATATATACTTTTAAATTTTCCTTTGCCTTTTCCTGCCCGATATATTCGTTTAAGGTCTTCGGGCGCAGGGAAAGCTCGGTTTCGCTGTCCGCCTCGTTAAAATCCGGCGAGACGATGCGATTTTCGTTGTCAAAATCCATATCTTACACCTGCTTTGCAAGCCGTTTTAACGCCTGCTTAATCAAATCTTCCACCGAAAGGGTATCGGGAAGCCCCGATACGGCGACCGCCGCTTCGCTTTGGGAATAGCCGAGCATTGTCAGCGCGCTGACCGCTTCGGCGGTATTCCCGCCCTGCACCGCTGCACCAGCGGCTTCTATTTCGGGCGTGACGGAGGAAAGCTCCAATCCTTTCGCCAATTTGTCTTTGAGTTCCAGCACCACACGCTGGGCAAGCTTCGGCCCGACGCCTTGGGCGCGGGTAATCGCCTTGCTGTCGCCCGTAGCAATGCTCAACGCCAGTTTTTCGGGGCTTAACTCGGAAAGAATTGCGAGCGCCGCTTTCGGCCCGACGCCGGAAACGGAAATGAGCGACTTAAAGCAATCGAGTTCTTGAAGCGTCGCAAAGCCGAACAAATCCAGCGCATCTTCACGCACATTGAGATAAGTGTAAAGCGTGGCAACACTGCCGATTTCGCCGAGCGCTTTGCGCGTGGTGAGCGTCGTGTTGCAGCGAAACGCAATTCCGCCGGTTTCCAGCGCAACGCTTTGGGTGTCTGCATATATCATTTTGCCCGTTATGGAATAAAACATAAATTACCGAATCCCCATCTGTTTTAATTTTCCCATCAGCGACCCGCTGGCGTGCCCGTGGCAAATCGCCATCGCGAGCGCGTCCGCCGTGTCGTCCGGTTTGGGAATCTTTTCTAAATTTAAAATCAGGCGCGTCATTTCCTGCACCTGTTTTTTCTCTGCCCTGCCGTAACCGACAACGCTTTGTTTAACTTGCAGCGGCGTATATTCAAACACTTCTACGCCGTGCTTTTGCGCCGCGAGCACGGTTACGCCGCGCGCCTGCGCCACGTCAATGACCGTTTTGGCGTTTGTATTATAAAACAGCTTTTCAATCGACATCGCCTCGGGGTGAAAGCGCTCCATCAAAAGGCAGAGGTCATCATAAATCATTTCGAGCCGCCTGTTGAAAGGGGTTCCCGCCTGCGTCGTAATCGCACCGTAATCCAAAACGGTAAAGCGGTTGTTGCTGTATTCGAGCACCCCGTAGCCGACAATGGCATAACCCGGGTCTATTCCTAAAATCACCATATCAAAGTCCCCAAAAAAGCCTACTTTTACAAAATAACATATTTAAAGAATTTTACCATAAATCCTTAGAAATAGCAAGTAAACAGAGTGTGAATTCTAAAGAAAAAAGAACGGCAGAAAAAGCCGTTCTCTTTTTTGTTATTTCGTATCTTTTTTGCCGTTTCTCCCCTGGCGTTCGCGGATAATATAGCGCGTCGGGGTACCCTCAAGACCGAACACTTCGCGGATTCGGTTATCAATATAGCGCTGATAGCTGTAATGGAACAAATCCTTGCTGTTGACAAAGCAGACGAATGTCGGCGGGCGCGTGGACGCCTGAGTCATATAATAGATTTTTAATCGGCGGCCTTTGTCTGTCGGCGGCTGAACACGCAGCGTGGCATCAGCGAGCACTTCATTGAGCTTGCCTGTGGAAATACGCATTGCATTTTGCGAATCGACAAAGCGAATCAGCTCAAACAGGCGGTCGAGCCGCTGGCCGGTTTTGGCGGAAATGAAGATAATCGGCGCATAACTCATAAACGAAAAATCATTCATCAACTTTTTGCGCTCTTTGTCCATGGTGTGGCCGTCTTTTTCGACCGCGTCCCATTTATTGACCGCGATAATGCACGCTTTGCCGAGCTCGTGCGCGATACCGGCGACTTTGGAATCCTGTTCGGTAAAGCCCTCCGTCGCGTCAATCATAATCACGCAGACGTCGGCGCGTTCCACCGCCATGCGGGCACGCAGGACCGAATATTTTTCAATTTGGTCTTCGACTTTGTTTTTGCGGCGAAGCCCCGCGGTGTCGATAAACACGAAACTGCCGAATTTGTTTTCGACAAGCGTGTCTGTCGCGTCGCGCGTTGTGCCCGCAATATTGGAAACGATTGCGCGTTCTTCGCCGGAAATGGCGTTAATAAGCGACGACTTGCCGACATTCGGTTTGCCGATGACCGCCACGCGGACAGTGTCGCTTTCGTCCTCGTCTTCGGCTTCATCAGGCAGATACGCCAAAACAGCGTCGAGCAAATCGCCGGTGCCGTGGCCGTGGACAGAAGAAACGGCAATCGGGTCGCCGAGTCCCAAATTATAGAATTCATAAAATTCCGGCGGCACTTCGCCGATGGTATCGCATTTGTTAACACAAAGCACAATCGGCTTGCCGCTTTTTTGGAGCATTGCCGCCACTTCTTCGTCGGTTGCGACAACGCCGGAGCGCAAATCCGTCACCAAAATGATGACGTCGGCGCTGTCAATCGCAAGCTGTGCCTGTCGGCGCATCTGGGAAAGAATTATATCGTTGGAATAGGGCTCAATACCGCCCGTATCCACGAGCAGCATATGGCGGCCGAGCCACTCGCAGTCGCCGTAAATACGGTCGCGGGTAACGCCCGGCGTATCGTCGACAATCGACAGGCGTTTGCCGATGAGTTTGTTAAACAAGGTGCTTTTGCCGACATTCGGTCTGCCGACAATCGCCACAACGGGTCTTGCCATTGTTACACCCCCAAAAGATTCCGGAGCAGTTCTTCGCCGCGGTTGCCGGTCGGAATGACGGGTAGTTTTAGCGCCGCTTCTGCTTCTTTGAGTGTTATATCATCTAAAAACTTATTTTTATCGGTCGAATGGGACGTATAGTCAATCGTCATCACCAGCGGGATAAGCAGCGCATCGCCGAGGTCTTTGCCTTTAAGCTGGTCTAACAAATCCTGCCCGGTTAAAAGCCCGGCAACGGTAATGGTTTCACCGAAGAAATGATTGACAATCGGAACGACGGAAATTTCGCAGCCGATTTTTTCCTGCGCCGCCTTTGCAAACTCGCAAATCAGCGGGAAAGCCGCCGTGCCGGTCGCCATAGTGACTTTTTGATAGCGGGATTTTTGCTTGCAGGCAGAAAGCGCTTCAAAAAATTCATCGCGCAGAGAAGTCCAAAGCCCTACGCCGTTATCGAGCTGCGGGTAGTCGTCATAATATTCTGCGGACGGCATCGGGCGTTCGGCTTTTAAGAAAAACTCATCTGCCGGGTAGCAAAAGCCCACGCCGTGGGTTTTGCGAAATTCATTGGAAAACCGCTCCATGATATCAATGACATCGCCGGCGGTTTCTTTGGTGTAAGCCGTGAGCGGATAAAGCCCCTCGCGGTATTTCGTAAGCCCCACGGGCACGGCGGCGACGCTTTGCACCGCCGGATACAGCGCGGCAAGCTCTTGAAGACTATATTCCAGTTCTTTGCCGTCGTTTATCCCGGGACAAAGAACCAGTTGGGTATTCATTTTAATGCCCGCTTTTGCAAAACGTCTGAGAATTTCCAGCGATTCGCCGGCAAAGCGGTTGCCCATCATTTTCACGCGCAATTCCGGGTTCATCGTGTGCACGGAAATGTTGACGGGGCTTATATGCATATCGATAATGCGCTGGACCTCATGTTCGGAAATGTTGGTCAGCGTGATATAATTGCCGAACAAAAAGGAAAGGCGGCTGTCATCATCTTTAAAATACAGGCTTTCGCGCATGCCTTTCGGCAGCTGGTCGATAAAGCAGAATATGCATTTATTCCGGCAGCGCTGCTGTTTGTCCATCAAATAGGTATGAAAGGAAAGGCCGGTATCGGACGACGGCATACGGATACTGCGTTTCTTGCCGTTTTTACACTGAAACTCCATTGTGACCGGCGCAAAGCTCATATAAAAATCGTAGTCCAAAATGTCTTCGATTTCTTTGCCGTCCACAGACAAAAGTGTATCGCCCGCGCGCACGCCCCAAAACCAGCAGCGTGAAAACGGTTTTACGCTTTCAATTTGCACCGCCATGCCGTTCACTTCCTTTCTACACGAGAAAAAGGCGGGGAAGACACAACTTCTCCACCTTTCCGTTACCTAAAAAATTTCGGCGAACTTACGCTTCGGTTTTAATGACCTGACGGCCGTTGTAATAACCGCAAGCGGGGCAAACTCTGTGCGCTCTTTTGTATTCGCCGCAGTTCGGGCACTTCTGGAGCTCAGGTGCGCTCATTTTCCAAACGCTGGAACGTCTTTTATCTCTTCTTGCTTTAGAAACTCTTCTCTTCGGTACTGCCATTGTCAAGCTCTCCTTATGAAAAATTATACATATTACGGTTATGATAGCAAATCCTGCAGCACGGCAAGGCGCGGGTCAACGGGCTTTTTGCAGCCGCAAGGACCTTTGTTCAAGTCGGCGCCGCACATCGGGCAAAGCCCTTTGCAGTCGCTCTTGCACAACACCTTGGTTGGCAGGGACAAAAGTATGTCTTCGCGCAGAAGCTCATCTAAGTCAAAGTGCATGTCCTCGACCAAAATCAGCTCGTCGTTTTCCTCATTCTGTAAAGAACGGGTCAAAACGTGCGTAAACTGCCGGTTTAAAGATTGGGGCACATCTCGAAGGCAACGGTCACAGCTTGCCACATAGTCGAGACGGACGTCGGCGGTTAAGGTGACCACCCCTGCCCTGTTTTCGACCAAGCCGGAAACCTTTGCGGGTTCTTTGATTCCGCTATCAGCTAAAACGAACTCGTAATTGAATTCTTTTTTTTCGCCGATATTGTTAAAAACAGGCTCCAATTCAATAAACATAACATACCTCGTCAAACTAACGCAAAAGATATTATAATGGGTTAAGGCGCGTTTGTCAACAAAAAATTATGAAAAAATCAATTATTCCGCCGCAGTCACCGAATCGGTCTGAGTCTCAGTTTCCGGCTCGGTTTCGGGCGTTAACGCCTGCGCATCACTCGGAATCGAATTGTAGACGGAAATCATTTTTTCGCGAATGGCAGAATCAGGTTTATAAACCGAAAGGCCGATTGCGATATAATCATTGGTAAACGTCGCATAAAACCCGGGCGCGACGACGGAAATATCGGAAACGCCGTAGGTGTGATTGTCGGGGTTATAATCGCTTTCGGTAAGTTTAAAGCCTTTTATCATCGTCAAAATTTCGTTTCCGAGCGCATCGTCTTCGACGATTTTATAGGTGTTACCCATAGACACGGTGACTTTGTCGGGCACTTCGCTGTTGTCCGCCGCGACGGACTCGGTTTGCATATCCACCGTGGCGTCATCAGAAAGCAGGTAATCTTTGGAAAAGGAAATCAAATAGGCGCGGTAAAGAGACGCCGCATCGGCGCCCTCCGCAAGTTCGCTGTGAACGGTAAATACGTTATTCACAGCGTCGATTTTGGTGATATTCAGCGTAGCTTTGGTGCTGTGATAGCGTTTGACAAACAGCAAAACATTGTTTTCAAAAAAGCTCTCGCCATAGCGCGCGGTCATTTCGGTAAAACTTTTTGTGGAACTGTCTTCGGAATTGACCGCGTCTAAATCGAAATAGGCGCCCAGCGCCGTTTTTCCCTTTTCAAAATCTTTAAAAGACGTAAAAAAGTAATATTCATTTTGCGCAGTTTGCTCGACATTTGCAAGCGGGACGAGCGTAACGCACGCACTTTGAAATTTCAAATCATAAAATGCCTGATTTTCGCCGTTTTCGGCAGTACAGCCGAACAGCGGCAAAAACAGCAGCGCCGCACAAAGAAGGCACAAAACTCGCTTCACAAATTCACCCCGCAAACAGAAAAAACCGCTGTGCGCGCACAACGGCTTTTTCGAGATTGTTTTTGTCAGTTGATTTTTTCGCAGTAAGCGAACATTCTCTCCGGCAGGTTTTCAAGGTCGGTCGAAACGGTAAAGGTAAAGGCCGTCCCGGAAATCTTGGAAAGATCGTCAACCTTTTTCAAGAAGTCGGCGAGCGCTTCATAGTCTCTGCCGCCGATGCGGAAAGTCGCATCTACAAAAATATCGGTAATATCGTGGTCGCCTGCGCAAAGGCCGCTCAAAAAGCCGTAAAGCGCGTCAAAACCCGTAATGGAGAAATTGTCGGTTGCAACAAGACGGGCACGATAGTTTACATCATATGTAAGCTTCGTTTCCTTTTCAACGCAGATAACGTTGCCGTTGGATTTTTCAATCGCAGCGTTGACCTTGTCGACAAGCAATTTTGTTTTTCCTGAGCCTTTGTGGCCAATGATAAGAGATACCATAGAGTTCTCCTCCTGTATATTATAGAATCCGCCCGTGCGGGGACAAACAAGTTTAAAGCCCTAAGCGCGCTTCAAGCTCTTTGGTCTTTTCTTCGTAACCGGGTTTGCCGAGCAGCGCAAACATATTGCTCTTATAGCTTTCAACGCCCGGCTGGTTAAAGGGGTTGACGCCCAGCGTATAGCCGGAAATCGCGCAAGCCTTTTCGAGGAAGTAAACCAGATAGCCGAAATGATAAGCGTCCATTTTGGGAAGTTCCAAAACGACGTTGGGCACGCCGCCGTCGACGTGCGCAAGAACAGTGCCTTCAAACGCCTTGCGGTTGACGTAGCTCATCGTTTTGCCGGCAAGGAAGTTTAAGCCGTCGGCGTTGGCTTCGTCTTTTTCAATCACGACTTCGGTTTTGGGTGCGTCAAACACGACCGCGGTTTCAAACAGCACGCGGCTGCCCTGTTGAATAAACTGACCCATGGAATGTAGGTCGGTGGAGAACACGGCGCTTGACGGATAAAGACCTTTGCCGTCTTTGCCCTCAGACTCGCCGAACAGCTGTTTGAACCATTCGTTCATCATCGTGTAATCGGGCTCATAGGCGACCATCATTTCGACGGCTTTGCCTTTGCGGTAAAGGATATTGCGGATTGCCGCATATTTGTAGCAATCGTTTTTCTCCATATCGGGGTCGGTATACGCTTTGCGCGCATCGTTCGCCCCCTGCATCATCGCGTCGATATCAATCCCCGCGGCGGCAATCGGCAGAAGGCCCACGGCGGTGAGGACGGAATAACGCCCGCCCACATCGTCCGGCACAACGAATGTCTCATAGCCTTCCTCGTCGGAAAGCGCTTTGAGCGTGCCTTTCGCTTTGTCGGTTGTGACATAAATACGTTTTGCCGCTTCCGCTTTGCCGTATTTCTTTTCGAGAAGTTCACGGAAAATGCGGAAAGAAATTGCCGGTTCGGTGGTCGTACCGGATTTGGAAATGACGTTTACGGAGAAATCCTTTTCCTTGCAAATCGAAAGAATTTCGTTGAGCGCGGCGGAGCTTATCGAGTTGCCGCTGAAGAAAATCTGCGGCGTATCTTTGCAAACCAAATTGTAATTTTGGGATTTGCAGAATTCAATCGCGGCGCGTGCGCCGAGATAGCTGCCGCCGATACCGATGACCACGAGAACCTCGGAGTCACTGCGGATTTTTTGTGCTGCCAGCTTAATACGGGCAAATTCTTCTTTATCGTAATTTTCGGGAAGATCAACCCAGCCGAGAAAGTCGTTCCCCGCGCCGGTTTTTTCGGTCAACGTTTTGTGGGAAGCGCGGATTTCGCTGTCAATCGCCTTGTAATCCGCGTCGGAAATAAAGTCTTTCAAATAGTTCGTATTCAGTTTCAATGACATGTGCTATATAGTCCCCTTATTTATTTCGCCAATCCTTCGGCGTAATCCACATATTGTATATGTTGCTTTTATTCTACCCTAAAACCTGCTTATTTTCAATATCAATTTGTGAATTTTTTTGAAATTCATTCTTTTACAGAAAATGCAGGTCTGTTTTAAGTGCACAAAGCGAGCAGAATTCGTTTGAAGGATTCGAAGAAGGTCAGCGCCGGAATTTCCCGGTCGCTTAAAAGGTCATAGGTATATAACGTTTCGCCGTTTAGTTTAAAATACACCCGCCCGAGCAGCTGGCCTTTTTCCACGGGCGCCTGCACCGTGGCGGCGAGGTCAAATTCCTGGACGACTTCGCCGGTTTTGCCTTTTTCGATTAAGACGGCCTGCGTTTGCGGAATGACTGGCATAACGGACGATTCGGTGCCTTTGAGCACGCTGACGGCGGGGACGCGCGACGCGTCGATTTCGAGTTTTTCGGTTGTGTAATTGGCAAAGCCCCAGTCGAGCATAGCGCGCGCCGCATTAAAGCGGTCGTCGCTTGTGTCGCTGCCGAGCACAACGGCAATTAAATGCAAATCGCCGCGTTTCGCCGACGCGCTCACACAGCAGCCCGCTTTGGAGGTTGTGCCGGTTTTAAGACCGGTTGCGCCCTCATAAAACCGAATCAGCTTATTGGTATTGACAAGCTGGGTTTCGCCGTTCCGAAGCGAATCCATCCAAATGGTCGTGTAGCCGGTAATTCTTTGGTGGCGCAGAAGTTCACGGGACATCAGCGCCACGTCATAAGCGCTGGTCACGTGGTTTTCAACGGTATCGTCCAACCCCGTGCAGTTTTCAAAGTGGGTGTCGTTCATCCCGAGCTGTTTCGCGCGTTCGTTCATTTGGCGGACAAACGCGCCACTGCTGCCGGCGACATATTCCGCGAGCGCTTCGCAGGCATCGTTGGCGCTCGCCACGGCGCTGGCTTTCAAAAGGTCGTCTACGCTCATCTGCTCGCCGACTTCCAGCCAAATTTGCGACCCGCCTTTTTCGGCGGCTTCTTTACTCACCGTTACCATATCCGTAAGCGAGATTTTGCCGCTGTCAATCGCTTCGGTCACAAGCAAAAGCGTCATGATTTTGGTGACGGACGCGGGATACAGCTTTTCGTGGGCGTTTTGCGCCATTAACACCTTGCCGGAGCTCGCGTCCATGAGGACGGCGGCTTTTGCCTTAACTTCCACCTGCATTTCCGGCAAGGCTTCGGACGCAAAGCACATAGGTGCAAAGCTGAAAAGCATTGCCGCAGTCAACAGGCACGCCAGTATTTTTTTCATAATACATACCCCTTTCTTTCTACCATTTTATATGCGGCAAAGCATTGTAAAAATGATTTTTTATGATACAATAAGACTGTATTTTTCTTTCGGAGGCGCAAGATGACGGATTTTGAACAGGCAGCGAAGCGGGCCGAAGAACTGCGTGCCCAGCTCAATCACCATATTTATTTATATTATGTTCTGAATGAAAATGAAATCGAGGACTATGAATACGACAAGCTCATGCGGGAACTGCAGGACATTGAGGAGAAATACCCTTCGCTTTTGACGCCGGATTCCCCGACCCACCGCGTCGGCGGACAGGCGGACAGCAACCTGTTTGCAAGCGTCGAGCACCGCGTGAAAATGGAAAGCCTGCAGGACGCGTTTTCGGAAAGCGAAATCCGTGATTTTGACACGCGCGTGCATTCGGTCGTCGACGACGTTTTGTATGTGGCGGAGCCCAAAATCGACGGGCTTTCGGTTTCGCTTGAGTATGTGGACGGCGTTTTCACTCGCGGCAGCACCCGCGGCGACGGCGTGACCGGCGAAGATATTACCGCAAACTTGCGCACAGTGCGCTCGATTCCGCTTCGCTTAAAAGAAGCCCTTCCCTTTATCGAGGTGCGCGGGGAAGTGTATATGCCCCGGAAAACGTTTTTGGAAATTGTCCGCGAACAGGAATTAAACGACGAAAAGCCGTTTAAAAATCCGCGCAACGCGGCGGCGGGGTCATTGCGGCAAAAAGACCCGAAAATTACCGCTTCGCGAAAACTCGATATTTTTGTTTTTAATGTGCAGCAAATTGAGGGCAAAACCCTCACCGGGCACAAGGAATCGCTTGATTATTTAAAAGAACTCGGGTTTAAAACCATTCCGTTTTATCACCGTTATGACAATATTGACGACGCGCTTAAGGAAGTGCAGCGCATCGGCAGTATTCGCTACACGCTGCCGTTTGACATTGACGGCGCAGTCATTAAGGTGGACAATTTTGCAGAGCGTGACGTGCTCGGCAGCACGGCGAAATTCCCGAAGTGGGCGGTTGCCTTTAAATATCCGCCGGAAGAAAAGGAAACCGTCTTAAAAGACATTGAAGTCAACGTCGGGCGAACCGGCGTTTTAACGCCGACCGCGGTTTTTGAGCCGGTGCAGCTTGCCGGCACGACCGTCAGCCGCGCGACGCTTCACAACGAGGATTTCATTCGCGAAAAGAATATTGCCATCGGCGACACGGTGGTGATTCGCAAAGCTGGCGACATTATCCCGGAGGTGCTCTCCGTTTCGGTGCATCAGGAAAACGCCCCGATTTACACCATGCCGCGCGAGTGCCCCTCCTGCCATTCCCCGGTGACGCGCGAGCCCGGCGAAGCCGCGATTCGCTGCAACAATCCGGACTGCCCCGCGCAACTTTTACGCATGCTCATTCATTTTTGCAGCCGGGACGCGATGGACATTGAGGGCCTCGGCGAAGCGCTTTTGGAAGTGCTTGTGGAACAAGGTCTGTTGCACAACGCGGCAGACATTTACCGTTTGGACTATGAAAAAATTGCCGCGCTGGAACGCATGGGCAAAAAGAGCGCGGCCAACTTGAAAAAAGCGGTGGAAGGATCCAAGAAAAACGATTTAAGCCGCCTTGTTTATGCGCTCGGCATTCGTCACATCGGACAAAAAGCGGGCGCGCTGCTCGCGCAGCGGTTTGAGACGATGGACGCCCTCATAGCTGCCGACCGCGAAGCGCTTCTTTCAATTGACGGGTTCGGCGAAATCATGGCGGACGCGGTTTTGGAATTTTTCGCCCTGCCGCAGTCCAGAACGCTTATTGATGACCTCAAAGCCGCCGGCGTCAACATGCGCTCGCAGAAAGTGATTGTCGACGACCGATTTGCCGGAAAAACCTTTGTGCTTACAGGCACCCTTCCCACAATGACGCGCGCGGAAGCCTCCGCCATTATTGAAAGTTTCCGCGGCAAAACCGCCTCGTCGGTTTCCAAAAAAACCGACTATGTGCTCGCCGGGGAAGACGCGGGCAGCAAGCTCACAAAAGCACAACAACTCGGTATTCCTGTAATTTCCGAAAAAGAATTTACGGAAATGATTGAAAAATAACAAAAAAACTGTAAAACCGCCGTACACAAGAAACCTTGTTGTGCGGCGGTTTTTTGACATCTTTTTGTATTCGTGTCTATTTTTTCTTAAATTGTTTACATATTTTTTACTTGTTTTCCGGTTTTTGTTCTGATATAATAAACAACCAGAACGTGAGGTGTTGAAAAATTGACGTGGCAAGAGATTTATCAAAGCAAGTTAACTTCTGCAAAAAAAGCTGTTCATTTGATTGAAGACGGCGATACGGTTGTTGTCGGGTTCGGCTGCGGGGAAGCATTTGGACTGGAAAATGCTTTATTAGACAGCTACAAGGATTTTCACGATATTACCATCGTAAACATGCTGACCACCGGTTCTTCCCCGTGGTGCGGCGAAGAAATGCAGGGACATTTCCGTTTGAACTGTCTTTTCGCTTCCGCAAGCAACCGCAATGCGGTTTCGAGCGGCATTGCAGATTTTACCACCTGCCACTTCTATGAAATTCCCGAACTTTTGCGTGAGCGGCTTCGCCCGCGGGTTGCCTTGGTTATGCTCTCCCCGCCCGACGAACACGGCTACTGCTCGTTCGGCACCAATGTGGACTATATCAAAGGCGTGTGCGATTATGCAGACGTCATTTTGGCGCAGGTCAACAAACATATGCCGCGCACGTTCGGCAACTCCATTATTCATGTGCGCGACTTAACCGCGATTGTCGAACAGGACGCGCCTCTGCCGCAGATTTGCTCGGTGGAAATCAGCGACGTGGAACGGCAAATCGGCAAATACTGCGCAAGCCTTATCCACGACGGCGACACCTTACAGCTCGGCATCGGCGGCATTCCGAACGCGGTTTGCCAACAGCTTTGGGATAAAAAAGATTTAGGGCTGCACAGCGAGCTTGTCGGTGACGGCGTTGTTGACCTTTTGGAAGCCGGCGTTATCAACAACAAAAAGAAAACCGCGAACCGCGGGCGCACCATTCTCGGTGCGGCATTCGGTTCGGACAAGCTCAACAATTACATAAACAACAATCCGTCGGTGGAAATGCACCCCATCGACTATGTCAACAACCCGTTATTTATCGCGCAGAACGACAACATGGTTTCGATTAACTCCTGCCTTCAGGTGGATTTACTCGGCCAGATTGTTTCCGACACAATAGGTCTTCATCAGTTCAGCGCGGTCGGCGGGCAAGTGGACTTCGTGCGCGGCGCGACGATGAGTCACGGCGGCCGTTCGATTATGGCAATGTCGTCCACGGCGAAAAAAGGCACGATTTCACGCATTGTGCCGCTGATTACGGAAGGGTCGGCAATTACGACCTCCCGCAATGATGTTAATTATGTGGTTACCGAATATGGTATTGCGCAGTTAAAAGGGAAAACTTTAAAGGAGCGCGCGGCGGAGCTTATCTCCATTGCGCACCCGAAATTCCGCGCAGAGCTTGCGCTCGAATATCAGCGCCGTTTCGGGGAAATGCCCAACAAGCACCCCCAAACGCAGCAAAACGTCGGCTAACCGCAACAAAATACAAAAGGAGTTACCCATGGCAGTCACACAAACCATTCATTTCGACATTCAAAGAAAAATTGTTTCCAACATGACCTCGGAAAGTTGGGAAACCATCCCCCACGCCTCGTTCATTTATGACGCGGACGTGACTGAGTTCATGAAAGAATACAAGAAGTTAAACCAGGGGCACACCGGCAAAGACAAAATCACCGTCAACACCCTGATGCTCAAAGTCATTGTAGAGGGCTTAAAAGCCGCTCCCATGCTCAACGGTACGATTGATTTCAACCGCCGCCTTGTTCGCGGCCGCGTGGATTTGCGCGACGACATCAACATTTCCATGCCGATGATTTTACCCAACGGCAAAATGATGACGATTAACCTGCACAATTTTGAAAACAAGTCGCTCACCGAGATGACCGAATACATTGCGGACGTCTCCCGCCGCGCGCAAAACACCGACCTTACCGAAGCAATGTTTGAAGTTTCGATGAACAACACCATTGAGGCGTTGAAGCACGGCAAGGTTGCTACGGTGATTAACCGCCTGATTGGCTCGAAAACAGGCAAACACAAGGTAAAAACCCTGCACGGCAAGGCGAAGAAGGAATATTATTCCATTCCCGAAACCGACCGTTTGACCTATCGCGACATCGAACAGGGCACCGTGACCATTACCAACGTCGGTTCGGTTTACCGCGCACAGAAAGGCGCGGTGGCGATGCTGGAAATCATTCCGCCGCAAATTGCCGCGTTCTGCATCGGCGGCGTTCAGGAACGCGCCGGCGTAAAGACCGACGAAAACGGCAACAAAGTGTTTGACCCGCGGCTGATTTTGCCGATTTGTTTGGCGTTTGACCACCGCGCGGCTGACTTCGCGGAAGTTTCGCCGTTCCTTGAGAAATGCGACCAGATTTTCGCGAACCCGCAAATCATTCACGAGTGGCTGTAATCTTAGGTAAAACTAAAACACCGCTGTTCCAAACGGAACGGCGGTGTTTTTTGTTTTTGTTTTTGCAATTACAGTGTAAGCTGTTCGCCGGCATCTTCGGCGGAAAGCAGTGCACCCGCCGCAGGCAGAGATCGCGTGCGGTAACGCGCAGGTTTTACAAACTCGCCCTCTTTATAATCGCGCACGCTCGAAAGGCGGTGACCTTTTTTCAGCGTCATCACGGCGACGCCCTGGGTGTCTTTCGTCGTTTTCGGCGAGACAGCGCCGGTGTTCAAAAGCAGGATACGTCCGGCGGTGGACTGCACAACAAGTTCGCAATCCTCCGTAATTTGACGAATTGCCGCAAGCGGGAATTTCTCACAATAAGCTTTAATCAGCTTTTTGCGGTTGGTTTTGGTTTCATAGGCGGAAAGGTCGACTTTCGCAAGCTTTCCGTTTTCAAAGAAGAACAACATATAGCCTTTGTAGTCGGTCGTAACCGCCATATAAATTGCGGATTCGCCGGGGTCCATATGCAAATGGGTCGGGACGAAATCGCCCAACACGCTCGCTTTTGTATCGTCAAAGTCCGCCGCTTTTGCCTTATAGACCTGACAATGGTCTGTAAAGAACAACAAATCGGTGTTGTTGGTCGCTTCAAGCGTCTGAACGACGCTGTCGCCGTCTTTGAGCTTTTGCTCGCCGCTCATACGAAGCGACTGCGGCGTAATCTTTTTGAAATAGCCGTCTTTTGTGAAGAACAAATGCACCGGGTAATCCGGAATTTCTTCGACGGGTTCGTCGTCTTCCAAACTTTCGGCATACAGAATTTCGCTGCGGCGAGGCTTGTCGTATTTTTTCACGACATTTTGAAGCTCGGAAACGATAATTTTCTTTATCCGCGCTTTACTTGAAAGAATATCCTCCATATCCTCAATATCCGCCCGCAGGTTTTCAATATCTTTGGTGCGTTTGAGGATATATTCGCGGTTTAAATGGCGCAGTTTGATTTCCGCGACATATTCCGCCTGGATTTTATCAATCCCGAAGCCGATCATCAAATTCGGCACGACCTCGGCTTCTTCTTCGGTGGAGCGAATGATGCGGATGGCTTTATCGATATCCAACAGGATTTTCTGAAGGCCTTCGAGCAAATGCAGGCGTTCTTTCGCCTTGCTCAAATCAAAATAAACTCTGCGGCGCACACATTCCGAACGAAACGCAATCCATTCAAGCAGCAAATCACGCACACCGAGCACACGCGGCACACCGGCGATGAGCACGTTAAAGTTGCAGGCGAACGAATCCTCCAGCGACGTAGATTTAAACAGCTTTTTCATCAGCTTGTCGGGGTCGGTGCCGCGTTTTAAGTCGATTGTGATTTTGAGGCCCTTTTTATCGGTCTCGTCACGCACGTCTGAAATTTCACGCGCGGTGCCGCCTTTGACTTTTTCAATGATTTTGTCAATAATCGCTTCGGACGTGGTCGTCGGCGGGATTTCGGTTATATCAATACAGTTATTGGGTTTGTCATAGGTGTATTTTGCGCGGACTTTGAAACTGCCGCGGCCGGTGCGGAAAATTTCGCGCATTTGCGCTTCGTTATAGACAATCTGCCCGCCGCCGATAAAATCGGGGGCTTTTACACTGTCACAGACGTCATAGTCCGGGTTTTTAATCAGGTTTTCGGTCGCTTCGCAAATCTCTTTCAGATTAAACGAGCAAATGGAGGACGCCATACCGACAGCGATACCGAGGTTGGCGTTGACAAGCACCGACGGGAACGTGACCGGGAAGAGTGTCGGCTCTTTCATTGTGTTGTCGTAGTTGTCCACAAAATCGACGGTGTCTTTGTCAATATCCGCAAACAACTCGGCGGCAATCGGTTCGAGTTTCGCTTCCGTGTAACGGGAAGCGGCGTACTGCATATTGCGGGAATACGCCTTACCGAAGTTGCCCTTCGACTGCACGTAAGGATATAAAAGCGCTTCGTTGCCGCGGGACAAACGAATCATCGTTTCATAAATCGGGGCGTCGCCGTGGGGGTTCAACTGCATCGTGCGCCCGACAATATTGGCGGATTTAATCGTCGGCCCGTTTAAAAGGCCCATTTTATACATTGTGTAAAGCAATTTGCGGTGAGAGGGCTTGAAGCCGTCGATTTCGGGAATCGCGCGCGACAAAATGACGCTCATCGCATAAGGCATATAGTTGGTTTCGAGCGTTTCGGTAATAAACTGCTCGACCACCTCGCCCGCGCCTAAAATATGCGCGTTGGCGGGCTGTTCTTCCTCCGGCGTTTGCACCTTTGCTTTCGGTTTTCTCGGCATATATCGTTGCTCCTTTATGAAGTCCGAATCTGTTTTTTCAGGTTACGAAATATCGGCAAGTTCCAAATACAAGTGGCCGTTTTCGGCGATGTGGTCTTTGCGGCCCTGCAAATTGTCGCCCAACAAGAGGTCGAATTTTGCGGCGACCGCTTCCGGCGAATAATCCGGCTCGACTTTGATAAGCCGCCGCGTTTTCGGGTTCATGGTCGTCAGCCACATCATATCCGCTTCGTTTTCACCGAGCCCTTTGGAACGCTGAATGGTAAATTTACGGTCGCCCAAAGTTTCGAGCACTTCCTGCTTTTCCTTTTCGGTGTAGCAAAACCACGTTTCGTCTTTCGAGCGAATCTCATAAAGCGGGGATTCCGCGATATAGACTTTTCCCTCTTTTATAAGCGTGGGCATCAGTCTGTAAATCATCGTCAAAATCAGCGTGCGAATCTGGAAGCCGTCAACGTCGGCATCGGTACAGATAATGACCTTATTCCAGCGCAGATTGTCGAGGTTAAACGAAGACAAATCTTTATTAGACTTGCTGTTGACTTCCACCCCGCAGCCGAGGACTTTGACCAAATCGACAATAATATCGCTTTTAAAAATCTTGTTGTATTCGGCTTTCAGGCAGTTTAAAATCTTGCCGCGCACCGGGATAATCGCCTGAAACGAGCTGTCGCGCGCCTGTTTACAAGCACCCAAAGCCGAGTCGCCTTCCACAATGAAAATCTCGCGTTCGCTTACGTCTTTCGAGCGGCAATCGACGAATTTTTCCACGCGATTGGTCAAGTCGTTGCTGCTTTGCAAGGTCTTTTTAAGATTTAAGCGCGTGCTTTCCGCTTTGACACGCGAACGCATATTGACAAGCACCTGGTTGGCGATTTTTTCCGCGTCTAAGGGGTTTTCAATGAAATAAACCTCCAGTTGGTGGCGGAAAAAGTCGGTCATCGCTTCTTGAATAAACTTATTGGTGATTGCCTTTTTGGTTTGGTTTTCGTAAGAGGTTTGGGTTGAAAACGAGGAAACAACCAAAACCAAACAATCTTCAACGTCTTGGAAGCTAATCTTGCCGTCGGTTTTTAAATATTTGCTGTTGGCTTTCAAATAGGCATCGATTTGTGAGACAAATGCGCTTTTGACTGCCTTTTCCGGCGCGCCGCCGTGCTCTAAGAAACTCGAGTTATGGTAATATTCCTTCAACTGCTTTTTATTGGAGAAGCAAAGCGCGGCGTTGATTTTAACTTTATATTCCGGCTTGTCCGCACGGTCGCGGCCCTTGCGCTCGGTCTGCCAAACCTGAACGGCGGTCATGGCGTCGTTTTCGCCGACAAACTCGCGCACATAGTCTTCAATCCCGTTTTCGTAAATATATTCGTACGTGTCAAAGGTATTGGTGCCGGTCTGGTCTTTTAAAATAAAGCGCACGCCCGCGTTGACAACCGACTGGCGTTTGATCGTCTCCTGATAATAAGACAGCGGGACATCAATGTCGGTAAAGACTTTCAAGTCGGGTTTCCAGTGAATGCGCGAGCCGGTGTCCTTTTTGGAATACGGTTCGCGGATCAGTTCGCCGACGGGGTTCCCCTCTTTGAAATGCATGATGTATTTGATTCCGTTTTTGTGGATTTCGGCGTCCATGTATTCCGAAGCGTACTGCGTCGAGCAAAGGCCCAAGCCGTTAAGCCCCAGCGAATATTCATAGCTTCCGCCGGAGTTCGTATTGTATTTGCCGCCCGCGTACAATTCGCAGAACACAAGTTCCCAGTTGTAGCGCTGTTCCTTTTCGTTGTAATCCATCGGAATGCCGCGGCCGAAGTCCTGGACTTCAATCGATTTGTCAAGGTAGCGCGTGACGATGATTTTATTGCCGAAGCCCTCGCGCGCCTCGTCTATGGAGTTTGACAAAATTTCAAAGATAGCATGCTGACAGCCGTCAATGCCGTCGGAACCGAAAATAACCGCCGGACGTTTCCGGACGCGGTCGGCGCCTTTGAGCTGTGAGATGCTTTCTTCTGTGTACGCTGCTTTTTTTGCCATGAAAAAATTTCCGTCCTTTAAAAAAATTACAAATATGCAAAAAATTACCGCTATATATTTTACACGATATATAGCGGTTTCGTCAAGCTTTCCCTATTCTATTTTGTGTTTTTCGGTTATTGCAGCTTCGTAAGCTTTCGTTTGTTCCCTTTTTCGTCCACAATATAGGTGTTGTCAAGCTGCATACAAAGGCTTCTCTTGAAGCTGTCGATATATTCCCGGCGAAGGGCGGCTTGCTCTTGTCGTTCTTCTTCTGTAAGCCCTTCGGGCGTTCTCGATTTTTTCGCAAGAAAGTTAATGCGGTCGATTTTTCGTTGTTCCATTGTTTTTCCCTAAAAAATATTGTTGCCAAGAGAGTATACACGATTTCTTTTTTCTTGTAAAGCCGGTAAAGAATATGGTATGATAAAAACAGCAAACGAAAGGAGAAACGCCATGAACGCCGTCAACGCGCCGAAGCCGGTCGAAAAAGCATTGCAAATGCTTTACAACGCAAATATGGGAGCCTACGCCGTCGGCGGGTGTGTGCGCGACAGCCTCCTCGGAAAAACGCCGAACGACTGGGACATTACCACTTCCGCGACGCCGAAAGAAGTTGAACAAGTTTTTGAAGGCTACCGCGTGCTCGAAACCGGTATCAAGCACGGGACGGTCACCGTGCTTTTGGACGGCACGCCGCTGGAGATTACCACCTTTCGCGTAGACGGGCAGTATTTAGACGCGCGCCACCCGGAAAGCGTTTCGTTTTCGCGAAACCTTTTGGACGACGTAACCCGTCGGGATTTCACCGTCAACACGCTTTGCTGGAACCCGCAAACCGGCGTTGTGGACCTTTGCGGCGGGATAGCGGATTTACAAAAAGGCATTTTACGCGCGGTCGGCGAGCCGGACCGGCGTTTTCAAGAGGACGCGCTGCGGATTTTGCGCGGGCTTCGCTTTTCGGCGACGCTCGGGTTTGCGTTAGAATCGGAAACCGCAAAAAGCATTTTACGTAATAGACAATTATTAACTGCCGTGTCGGCTGAGCGGATTCAAGAAGAGTTTACAAAGCTGTTATTGGGCAAAAACGCTGCAAAAGTGCTTCGGGAATTTCACGAAGTCATAGAAGTATTTATTCCGGAGCTTACGCCCTTGCTCGGCTGCCCGCAGCACACGCCCTATCACTGCTACGACGTATTTGAGCACACGCTCCACGCGCTCGAAAGTATTGAAAACGACGAAATCTTACGGCTTTGCATGTTTTTTCACGACTTTGCAAAACCCGCTTGCCGGCGGACGGACAAAGCCGGCACCGACCATTTCAAAGGGCATGAAAAGGCAGGGGCAGAACTTGTGCGCCCGATTCTTTTACGGCTTCGCTACCCGCGCAAAACGGTGGACACGGTGACCGAACTTATCGCGATTCACGACACAAAAGCACCGAAAAGCAAAATGGAAGCGAAACAACTTTTGCGAAAAATCGGCGTGGATAATTATCGCGCTCTTATCAAAATCAAGCGGGCAGACAATCTTGCAAAAGCCGACCCGCACGCGATAGACAAAAAATTACTACAAATGGAAAACTACCTTTCTGAGATTTTGGAAAATGGGGAATGTTATTCTTTAAAAACACTCACGGTCAACGGAAATGATTTGAAATCGGTCGGCATTTCAGACGGGCCGGAAATGCACCGCGTGTTAGACGCGCTGTTAGACGCCGTGATTGCGGACACCTGCCCGAACGAGAAAGATGCGCTTTTACGTTTCGCGAAAACCTTGCCGCGGTAAGTTTTCTTGCATAATTTTGATAAGATAAGCACAGAAAAAGCCGTGCTCCTGTGGGAGCGCGGCTTTGTTGTTCGATTTAGGGGATTTTTTCAATTACACAAACACAGCGGAGGCGGGCGCCGCCGGGGCTTCGCTGACGCAAAAGGTCGCTTCGACCACCTGATCGCCCCAAATGTGTTCAAGCGTTAAACTTTCAAGACGCACAGCCGCGGTGCAATCCTCACCGTTGACGGTGATGCTTTCAAGCGTATATTTTGTGCTTCTTTTTTCGGGGGAAATATAGATTTTCACCTTTTGAAACGGGTGCACGGTGATTTTTTCACAATAAAGCGTTCCGCCGGACGAGCTTTGCAGGGTGATTTCAAACTCTGTCGAAAGCCACCAGGCGAAAAGTCCGCCGGCACTCACGAGCAAAAGCGCACAAAGCGAAAGCCAAATTCTTTTCAACACTTCTCCCCTCCTGTTTTCGCTTTCTGATATTTTTTTCGTTCCGCAGTAATTATATTCTCTATTTCTTGCAATAATTACAAAAAATGGTATACTATTTAAGCATTTGTTTTCTTTGGAGACGGACTATGAAAAAATATGTTGCACAGTATAAAAAAGAATTTATTTTAGGACCGGCTTTTAAACTTGCGGAAGCGATTTTGGAATTGCTTGTGCCGCTGGTTATGGCGAAAATTATTGACGTCGGCGTGCAAAACGGAGACGTGCCCTATATTTTAAAAATGGGCGGGCTTATGGTGCTTTTGGGCGTTTTGGGCCTTGGGTTTGCAATTATTTGCCAATACTGCGCCGCCGTCGCCCAGCAAGGCATCGGCACGGCGCTTCGACGGGATTTATTGCACACGATAAACTCCCTTTCGAAAGCGGACCGCGACAAATTTTCCAACGCGACGCTCATCACCCGCATCACCAACGACATCAATCAGATTCAGTCGGGCGTTGCCATGCTTATCCGCTTGGTGTTCCGCTCGCCGTTTTTGATTGCCGGGTCGCTTATCATGGCGATGGTGCTCGACCTTAAAATGTCGATTATCTTTTTTGTCGCCGGGTTTTTGGTCAGCGGCATTATGTATTTCATTTTGAGCCGCTCGCTGCCGCTTTATAAAAAAATTCAGCAAAAGCTCGACGGGCTTTCGCGGATTACCGGCGAAGGGCTTTCGGGCGTGCGCGTGATTCGGGCATTCGGCAAAAGCAAGCATGAAAAAGAGCGATTTTCCGACGAAAACGCGGTCTTAACCAAAATCAGCGTACGTGTCGGGCGGCTGAACGCTTACCTCAACCCCCTCACCTTTGCGGTTATCAACCTCGGTATCGTGCTGATTTTATATTTCGGCGGCGTCAACGTAAACACAGGCGCGCTTACGCAAGGTGAAATTATTGCGTTCACCAACTACATGACCCAGATTTTGCTTTCGATTATTGTTTTTGCAAACGTCATTGTGATTTTTACCAAGGCGGCGGCGAGCATCACCCGCGTGGAAGATGTGTTGAACACCAAGCCGACTATGGAAGAAGGCACGCTTCAAAAATTTAACCCCGAAAACGGCAGCCCCGCGGTGGCGTTCGAAAACGTGGACTTTTCGTTTACCGACGCGGAAGAAAAGGTGCTTTCCGATATTCGGCTGGAAATCAAAAAAGGACAGACCGTCGGGATTATCGGCGGCACGGGCGCGGGCAAATCCGCGATGATCAATTTGATGCTGCGCCTGTACGACGCCGACAGCGGGCACGTGCGCGTGTTCGGGCACGATGTGCGGGATTTCACCTTCCGCGCGCTTCGCAGCACGGTGCATATTGTCTCGCAGGGCAGTCGGTTGTTTAAAGGCACGGTGCTTGACAACCTCACCTGCGGTAAAACGGACGTGCCGGACGAACAGATAGAAGCGGCGCTTCGCATTTCACAAAGCGCGGAATTTGTCGAAAAACTACCGGACGGGCTTCAAACGCCGGTGGAAGAGGGCGGCAAAAACTTTTCGGGCGGTCAGCGGCAGCGGCTTTGCATTGCGCGGGCGCTTGTCGGCGACCCGGAAATCATCATTTTTGACGATTCTTCGAGCGCCCTTGACTACGCGACGGACGCGAAAATGCGCCGCGCGATTGCAACGGAGCTTTCCGGCAAGACGGTTATTTTGGTCTCGCAGCGTGTGAGCACGGTTCGAAACGCTGACCAAATTGTCTTAATGGACGACGGCAAAATCTGCGGTATCGGCACGCACGAGCAATTATTCCGAGACAACGAACTGTACCGCGAAATTTGTCACTCACAGCTTTCCGAAAAGGAGGCGGCAAACGCATGAAAACCATCAAACGACTTTTGCAATATATCAAACCGTTTAAAAAGAACCTGATTGCCGCCGTGATTTCCGCTTTTATCGGGATTTTGTTTTCCCTGCTTGTGCCGGTATTTATCGGCTACGGCGTGGACGCCATGGTGGGCGTGGACAACGTCGATTTTAAAAAGCTTGTTCAAATTTGCATTGCCCTTGCCGCGATTATCTTGATTTCGGCGCTGTTCCAATGGATTATGACCTATCACTCGAACAAGCTGTCTTACTACACGGTCGAGCAAATGCGCAACGACGTGACGGAAAAGCTCACGCGCGTTCCGCTTTCCTTCATTGACAGCACGCCGCACGGTGACTTAATCAACACGGTTGTCACCGACATTGATATTGTCGGCACCGGGCTTTTACAGGGCTTCACGCAGGTTTTTTCCGGCATTGTCACCATTCTCGGCACGCTGGTTTTCATGTTCACAATCAATCCGATTATTGCGCTTGTGGTTGTGGTTTTGACCCCGCTTTCGTTCTTTGTCGCTTCGTTCATTGCGAAGCACTCCCACGACAAATATCGCGAACAGGCAAAACTGCGCGGCAAAATGACCGGCTACGCTTCAGAAATGATTGAATGTGAAACGCTTGTGAAAGCTTACAGCATGGAAGAAAGCGTAGAGGAAAACTTTGACAAAATGAACCGCGACTTACAAAAAGTCGGCGTGATTGCGCATTTTTACTCTGCCCTTTCCAACCCCTGCACGCGTTTCGTCAACGCCATGGTTTACGCGGGCGTTGCGATTGCGGGCGCGTACCTTTGCGTTACGGGGAAACTTTCGGTCGGCGCGCTGACCTCTTTCCTCGCCTACTGCTCACAATATACCAAGCCTTTCAACGAGATTTCCGGCGTGGTCGCAGAATTTCAAAATGCCGTGGCGAGCGCGAACCGCGTATTTCAGCTTTTAGACACCGAAAACGAAAGCGACGACAGCGCGCTTGAACCCCTTGCGGTACAAGACGGCACAGTCGGTTTTTCGCACGTGGACTTTGCCTATTCTAAGAAAAAGCCTTTAATTCGCGACTTTAATTTGGACGTCAAAAGCGGCCAGACAATTGCGATTGTCGGCCCGACCGGCTGCGGCAAAACGACGATGATTAACCTTTTAATGCGGTTTTACGACGTCAACGCGGGCAAAATCACCGTAGACGGCAAAGATATTCGCTCGGTGACGCGCGACAGCCTTCGCGGGGCATTCGGCATGGTGCTGCAAGACACATGGCTGTTCCGCGGGACGGTGCGGGAAAACATTGCTTACGGTGTGCCGGACGCGACCGACGACGAAATCCGCGAAGCCGCAAAGAAAGCGCACGCGCACAGCTTTATTAAGCGCCTGCCGAACGGCTACGACACGGTATTGACCGAAAACGGCGACAACATTTCGGAGGGACAAAAACAGCTTCTTTGCATTGCGCGCGTCATGCTTAAACGCCCGCCGATGCTGATTTTAGACGAAGCGACCAGCAACATTGACACGCGAACCGAAGTGCGGATTCAAAAGGCGTTTGCGGCGCTTATGGAGGGGCGGACGAGCTTCATTGTCGCCCACCGGCTTTCGACCATTCGAAACGCCGACGTGATTTTGGTCATGCGCGACGGGCAGATTATTGAAAAAGGCAAGCACGAGAAATTGCTCGCGCAAAACGGATTTTACGCGCAGCTTTACAACAGCCAGTTTGCCGTGCAGGAATAAATTACAGAGTTCAATAACAAATAATAAAAAGAGGGGGTTTCCCCTCTCTTTTTTATTGCCTTTTTTGAATAGAAAACGCCCCGGGCGTTCCGGTCGGAACGCTCGGGGGTTCTTGCTTTTATTGGTTTTGCTTATTCTGCGTCGGGCGCGTACAGGTCCTTCAATTTCAGAAGGTGCTGATATCTTGCCTTTGCAGTGTCCTCCGCCTTCTGGAACAGGACTTCTGCTCTTTCGGGGAAGGAACGGGTCAGCGAGGAGTAACGCGCTTCGTTCATGATGAATGCACGATAGCTTTCGGTGCCCTCTTTGCTGTCAATCGTGAACGGATTCTTGCCCTCGGCTTTGAGCGCCGGGTTGTAGCGGAACATATTCCAGTAGCCGCAGTCGACCGCTTTCTTCATTTCCGCCTGGCAGTTGGTCATGCCGCCCTTAATGGAGTGCATTTCGCAGGGAGCGTAAGCGATGACAATCGACGGGCCGTGGTAAGCTTCCGCTTCGACAAGGGCTTTGATCGTCTGATTCTGGTCAGCGCCCATGGCGATTTGTGCAACATACACATAACCGTAGCTCATTGCGATTTCAGCAAGGCTCTTCTTAGCGACCGACTTACCGGCTGCCGCGAACTGCGCGACCTGACCGATGTTGGAAGCCTTGGAAGCCTGACCGCCGGTGTTGGAGTAAACCTCGGTATCGAAGACCATGATGTTGACGTCTTCGCCGGTTGCAAGGACGTGGTCCACGCCGCCGAAGCCGATATCATAAGCCCAGCCGTCGCCGCCGAAGATCCAAATGGATTTCTTGGCAAGATATTCCTTGTTGTCGAGGATGTCTTTGCGTGCGTCGCAGTCGCAGTCGAACGCTTCAAGAGCGGCAACAAGCGCTTTGGTCGCTGCGCCGTTCTTGTCGCCGTCGTTGGCGGTCTCCAGGTAAGCGCTGCAAGCAGCTTTGACGTCTTCGGTTGCTTTCTCGGAAGCCGCAATATCTTTGACTTCTGCAATCAAGCGGTTGCGGATTGCGTTCTGACCAAGGTACATACCATAGCCGTGCTCGGCGTTGTCCTCAAACAGGGAGTTCGCCCAAGCCGGACCGTGGCCGTCTTTGTTGACGGTATAGGGAGAAGTCGCCGCCGGGCCGCCCCAAATGGAGGAACAACCGGTTGCATTGGAGATATACATTCTGTCGCCGAAGAGCTGGGTAATCAGTCTTGCATAAGAAGTTTCGGCGCAGCCTGCGCAGGAGCCGGAGAACTCAAGCAGCGGGGTCTTGTACTGGCTACCGATTACGGTATTGTTCGCAAGGTCTTCCTTGACGGAGACATTGGCGACCATGTAATCGAATGCCGGCTGTTTTGCATCCTGCGATTCGCGGGAAACCATTTTCAGCGAGTTTGTCGGGCAGACGCCGACGCAGACGCCGCAGCCCATACAATCCATCGGGGAAACAGCCATTGTAAATTTGTAAACGCCTTTGCCTTTGCCCTTCTTGTCAACAAGCGTTGCGCAAGCCGGTGCATTGGCAGCTTCTTCTTCGTTCAAAGCATAAGGACGAATCGTTGCGTGCGGGCAGACATAAGAGCACTTGTTGCACTGTGCGCAGGTCGCGCCGTTCCACTCGGGAACCATGACCGCAACGCCGCGTTTTTCGTAAGCGGAAGCGCCCTGTTCGAAGGTGCCGTCTGCGTGATCGACAAATGCGGAAACCGGCAGAGAGTCGCCGTCCATTTTGCCGACCGGCTTCATGATGGAATCGACCATCTTGACGAGCTTCGCGGGGCCGTTTTCGGTTGCCGGAGTTTCGGTATCGACCGCATTCGCCCAATCCGCCGGAACGTCAATCTTCACATACGCGGTGGCGCCTGCGTCGATTGCCTTTTCGTTCATTTCAACGATTTCTTTGCCCTTCTTCATGAACTTCTGGGCTTTTTCTTTCATGTAGCCAATCGCTTCGTCAACCGGCAAAACTTTTGCAAGCGAGAAGAATGCGGACTGCAAAACGGTGTTGGTGCGCTTGCCGAGGCCGATTTGTGCGGCGATGTCAATCGCGTTGACCGTATAAAGCTGAATGTTGTTCTTCGCAATATAACGCTTGGCTTCGGCGTTGAGCTTTTCGGAAAGCTCTTTTTCATCCCACTGGCAGTTGATTAAGAACACGCCGCCGGGTTTTACGTCGTTGACCATGCGGAAGCCTTTTTCCACATAGGAGGGATTATGGCAGGCAACGAAGTCCGCTTTGTTGATGTAGTAGGGGCTCTTGATCGGCTTGTCGCCAAAACGCAGGTGCGAAATGGTTACGCCGCCGGTCTTTTTGGAGTCGTACTGGAAATAAGCCTGAACGTATTTGTCGGTGTGGTCGCCGATGATTTTGATAGAGTCTTTGTTCGCGCCGACCGTACCGTCGCCGCCAAGGCCCCAGAATTTGCACTCGATGGTGCCCGGTGCCGCGGTGTTGGGCGCGGGTTTCTCTTCGAGAGAAAGGTGGGTGACGTCGTCGTTGATGCCGATTGTGAACTGACGTTCGGGCGTTTCTTTCTGAAGATGTTCATAAACAGCAAACACGCTCGCGGGCGGGGTGTCCTTGGAACCAAGACCGTAACGACCGCCGCAAACTTTCGCGGTTCTGCCCATTTCGTTGAGCGCGGCAACGACATCGAGGAACAGCGGTTCGCCGATGGAGCCGGGCTCTTTGGTTCTGTCGAGAACAGCGATTTTCTTCGCGGTCTCAGGGATAGCTTCGCAGAAGGCTTTTGCGGAGAACGGTCTGTAAAGACGAACTTTGACAAGGCCGACTTTTTCACCTTTTGCGGTTAAGTAATCGATAACTTCTTCCGCGACGTCGCAGATAGAGCCCATTGCAACAATGACTCTGTCAGCGTCGGGCGCACCGTAATAGTTGAAGAGTTTATAATCGGTGCCGAGTTTTTCGTTGACTTTGTTCATGTATTTCTCAACGATGCCCGGAACGGCCTCATAATAGCTGTTGCAAGCTTCTCTGTGCTGGAAGAAGATGTCGCCGTTTTCGTGAGAACCGCGCATGACCGGGCGCTCGGGGTTGAGCGAACGTTTGCGGAACGCATGGACAGCGTCCATATTGCACATTTCTTTGAGGTCTTTATAGTCCCAAATCTTAATCTTCTGGATTTCGTGAGAAGTACGGAAGCCGTCGAAGAAGTTGATGAACGGAACGCGGCCTTCGATTGCGGCGAGATGCGCCACAGCGCCGAGGTCCATAACTTCCTGCGGGTTGGTTTCGGCAAGCATTGCGAAACCGGTCTGACGGCAAGCATACACGTCAGAATGGTCACCGAAAATGTTCAGCGCGTGAGAAGCCACGCAGCGCGCGGACACGTGGAACACGCTCGGCAGCAATTCGCCTGCGATTTTATACATGTTCGGGATCATCAGAAGAAGGCCCTGCGACGCGGTATAGGTCGTGGTCAGCGCGCCGGCTGCCAAAGAGCCGTGCACCGTACCTGCGGCGCCTGCTTCAGACTGCATTTCCGCCACGCGAACGGTGGTGCCGAAAATGTTTTTCTTGCCCTGTGCCGACCACTGGTCAACATAGTCCGCCATCGGGCTCGAGGGCGTAATCGGGTAAATGCCGGCAACCTCGGTAAAGGCATAAGACACATATGCCGCGGCATTGTTCCCGTCCATGGTTTTGCTTTGGCGCTCCACCATGGCTTTTTTCGTTTCTGCCATTGATATTTCCTCCTTGAAAGGTTGTTTACCTGTGTATTCCGGCGGGATTTCCGCCGCTCCACATACAAAGTTATTGTAACACTTTCTTTTAGAAGTGTAAATATGAAATTCTCTGAAAATCGGCGCAAAAAGTGATTTTTTTTGAAGATTTTGCGGAGAGGCTGTCGCCTTTTCCCGCAAAAGCCGAGAAACTGGCCATAGTGTTGACTTATCGGTAAAAATCGTATATACTATTAACCAAATTTATTTGGAAAGGAGTCCGTTTCAAACTATGGACGACGCAGACCCCGGGAATATTATTTTAAAACTTGTTTTGCTTTTCATTCTGACCTTGCTCAACGCCTTTTTTGCCATGTCGGAAATTGCAATTATTTCACTCAACGACGCAAAAATCGACAAAATGGCAGAGGAAGGCCACAAACGTGCCCGGCAGGTCAAAAAACTGACCGCAAATTCCAGCAACTTTCTTTCGACCATTCAAATCGGCGTAACGCTCGCCGGCTTCTTAACTTCCGCGACGGCGGCGCAGAGCTTTGCGACGATGCTCACAAACGCGCTTGCGGGAACCGCGATTGCAAATGTAATTCCGCTCGGCGTTATCAGCGGCGTTTCGACGGTGCTTATCACCCTGATCACCTCGTATTTTTCGTTGGTGCTCGGTGAACTCGCGCCCAAGAAAATCGCCATGCAGAAGCCCGAAAAGGTTTCGTTTACGGTTGTGCCGGTTCTTTTATTTGTAAGCCGTGTGACTTTGCCGTTTGTGAAAATTCTTTCGGTTTCCACAAATGCGGTTGTGCGTTTATTCGGGCTTGACCCCAACGCCGACGAAGAAGAAGTCACCGAAGAAGAAATCCGCATGATGGTGGATGTCGGTCAGGAAAAAGGCGTGATTGAAGACGTCCAAAAGGAAATGATTAACAACATTTTCGAGTTTGACGACATTGACGTAGCGGATATTATGACCCACCGCACGGATATAGCGTGCATTGACGTGGAGGACTCGCTTTCGGACGCCATTAAACTCGCGATTGACGAGGGCTATTCGAGAATTCCGGTTTATGAAGAGGACCCCGACAACATTGTCGGCATTATCTATATCAAAGACTTGTTAAAATATGTCGGCACGTCGCTTCCGAAAACCAAGGGGCTTAAAGACATTATGCGCGATGCCTATTTTGTTCCGGAAAGCAAACGCTGCGGCGCGCTGTTCTCGGAACTGACCGAAAAGCACATTCAAATGGCGATTGTCGTGGACGAATACGGCGGCACCGCGGGTCTTGTAACGCTTGAGGACATTGTGGAAGCCATTGTCGGCAACATTCAGGACGAATACGACAACGAGGACGAGGAAATCTCGAAAATCAACGAAACCACCTTTACAATCGACGGCATTACGGACTTGGAGGAAGTCGAGGAACAGCTCGGCATCAAATTCCCGAAAGACGACTACGACACGCTCGGCGGGTTCATTATCAGCCGGCTCGGCTTTTTGCCGCAGGACGGCGAGATGAACACCGTGGAATATGAGAACATCCGCTTTACGGTTTTGAACGTGGAAGAACGGCGAATCGGCAAAGTGAAAGTGGAAATTTTGCCGAAGCCCGAAAACGCGGAGGACGCGCCGGCAGAGGAAAAGAAATCCATTTTTGAGCGCGGACGTAAAGAGGAAAAAGAAAAAGACGACGAAGATTAAATCGTCTTATAAAAGTAAAAAAAACGACCGGTTGTTGCCGGTCGTTTTTTTGTACTGTTTCGTCGGAAATTACTTGGTCTTCTTCCCCTGCCCGTAATAGGCGTTGGCGCCGTGTTTGCGCAGATAGTGCTTGTCGAGCAGTTCCTGCTGCATGGGCGGAAGCGCGGGGTTAAGCATTTTTGCGTGCCAAGCCATAAAGGCGAGTTCTTCCAACACAACGGCGTTGTGCACGGCGTTTTTCGGGCTTGTACCCCAACAGAACGGGCCGTGGCTGTGGACCAAAACGGCGGGAATATCGTTCGCACTTTTATCGCGGAACGTTTCCACAATCACGTTGCCGGTTTCCAGCTCATATTTGCCGCCGATTTCTTCGGGCGTCATTTTACGCGTACAAGGAATTTCGCCGTAAAAATAGTCGCCGTGGGTGGTGCCGAGCGCTTCAATCCCCTGCCCCGCCTGGGCAAAGGTGGTTGCCCAGCGCGAATGGGTGTGGACAATCCCGCCGATGTCGGGAAAGGCGTTATAAAGCACCACGTGGGTGTCGGTGTCGGACGAGGGGTTCAAATCCCCTTCGACCTTTTCGCCGGTTTTAAGCGACACGACGACCATATCCTCCGGGCGCATGATGTCATATTCCACGCCGGAGGGTTTAATCACCATTAAGCCTTTTTCGCGGTCCACGCCGGAGACATTCCCCCAGGTGAAAGTGACGAGGTCATATTTCGGCAGCAGCAAATTGGCTTCAAAAACCGCCTGTTTTAATTCTTCAAGCATCGTTTTTCCCTCACTTTAACTTCCACGCAAGGTCATTTAAGAACAACTCCTGTTCGAGCGACGCGGGCGTGGTGTCTTTGGTGATGTGGACAAACTCAATATCCATAATCCGCGCCCAGTCTTTGAGCATTTCGGGGGTCGCGTCATAGGTCAGAACGGTGTGATGCGCGCCGCCCGCCAAAATCCAGCATTCCGCGCCGGTGCGAAGGTCCGGCATGGCGCGCCACATAACGCGCGCAACGGGAAGGTTGGGCATCGGCAAAATCGGTTTGACTGCTTCGATGTCCTGGCAAATCATGCGAAGTCTTCCGCCCATATCGACAAGGCTCACAACGCAGGCTTTGCCGGGGTGTCCCTCAAAAACAAGGCGTGCGGGGTCTGCTTTGCCGCCGATGCCGAGCGGGTGAACTTCAATGCGCGGGCGTTCCGCCGCGACGCTGGGGCAAACTTCGAGCATATGCGCGCCGAGCGAATATTCCGCGCCTTTTTGGAGGTTGTAAGTATAATCTTCCATAAATGCAGAGCCGCCGGTCATACCCTCGGTCATCGCTTTAATTACTGCGGTCATTGCGGCAACTTTCCAGTCTCCCTCGCCGCCGTAGCCGTAGCCCTGCTCCATTAAGCGCTGGGAAGCAAGCCCGGGGAGCTGTTCCATACCGTATAAATCTTCAAAGGTATTGGAAAATGCCTTGCAGCCCTCACGGTCAAGCATTTTCTTCATGGCGATTTCTTCTTTTGCCTGATAGCGCACCGCGTCAAGGTTATCCGTCGCCATGGTATAGCGTTCGGCGTATTCCTGCATCAGCGCGTCCACCTCTTCTTCGGTGACTTTGCCGATTTCTTCGACCAACTCGCCCACGGGCCAGGTGTTGACCTGCCAGCCCAATTGCATTTGAACGCCGACCTTGTCGCCCTCGGTCACCGCAACATTGCGCATGTTGTCGCCGAAGCGCATGACCTTGAGGCTGCGTGAGAACGCCGCCGCCACCGCGGAACGCATCCAGTCGCCGAGCCGCTTGAGAACATCTTCATCCTGCCAATAGCCCATAATTACCTTGCGCGGCATCCGAAGCCGCGCGGCAATAAAGCCGTGCTCGCGGTCGCCGTGGGCCGCCTGGTTCAAGTTCATGAAATCCATGTCGATTTCATCGTTCGGAATTTCGCGGTTATATTGCGTGGCAAAATGGCAATAGGGCTTTTGTAGTTTTGAAAGCCCGTCAATCCACATTTTAGACGGCGAGAAAGTGTGCATCCAGGTGATAAGTCCGGCGCACTTGTCCTGATAATTCGCTTCTTTGACGACGTTCGAGATTTCCTCGGGGGTTTTCGCCGTCACTTTATAAACGACTTTGCACGGCAAAATGCCGCTTTTGTTCATGGTGTCCGCCATTTCTTTGGCACGCGATGCCACGATTTCCAAAACCTCGGGGCCGTAAAGGAACTGACTGCCGACCACGAACCAAAATTCATATTCTTTCATTTGCATATTTGTCACCTCATCGGGATAATTTTCTATTACAGTGCTTTTATTGCCGCTTCTTCAACGGGAAGTGCGCGGCGGTAACGGGTCATATAGGCGTTAAAGCCGTTTACGTCCTCTTCGTCCGGCTCGACGCATGAACCCGCGTTTTCGCCGAATACTTTTTCCGCAAGGTAGCTTTCGAGCGTTTCGCCCGGTTGTTTTTCGCGTAAGTAAGAAGCCAAAAGCGCAATGCCCCAAGCGCCGCCCTCGCCTGCGGTTTCCATCACCACAACCGGGGTGTGCATAGCGCCCGCCAACAGCTTTTGCCCGACCAGCGGGGTTTTAAATAAGCCGCCGTGCCCGCAAAGGCGATCGAGCGCGATATGTTCTTTCTCGAATAAAATGTCCATGCCCAACCGCAAAGTCGCCATTGTGCTAAATAAAAGCGTTCTCGCGAAATTGGGAAGCGTAAGCGCGCTTTCGGGACGGCGCAAAAACAGCGGACGACCGTCGGAAAGACCCGCGACCGGCTCGCCGGCATAGCAGTTGTAAGAAACTAAGCCGCCGCAATCTTTGTCACCTTGCAGCGCGGCTTCATAAAACGCATCGTACAGCGCGGGTTTGGAAAGGTTTGCGTTTCCGAGCTTCAGCACGTCGGAAAAGAGACGAATCCACGCGTCCAAATCAGAAGTGCAGGTATTGCAGTGCACCATTGCAACCGGCGCGCCGGTCGGCGTGGTAACCATATCAATTTCGGGATAAACCCCGGAAAGCGGTTTTTCGAGCACCGCCATCGAGAAAATCGAAGTCCCGGCGGAGACGTTCCCGGTGCGCGGCGCGACGCTGTTTGTAGCGACCATGCCCGTGCCGGCGTCACCCTCCGGCGGGCAAAACGGAGCACCCGGTTGTAAAGCCCCGGACGGGTCTAACAGCTTCGCGCCCTCAGCGGTGAGGACCCCTGCATTTTCGCCGGCAGAAAGTACTTTCGGCAAAAGGTCACGTAAGGGCTTTTGAAAACCGTGCGAAGCCGCGGCGGCGTCAAATTTTGCGAGCATCTTTTCATCATAATCACAGGCGGCACTGTCTATCGGGAACATGCCCGAAGCTTCGCCCACGCCGAGCACTTTTTCGCCGGTCAGAATCCAATGGATATAGCCGGCAAGCGTGGTGAGAAACGCTACATTCGGCAAATGCGCTTCGCCTTTTAAAATCGACTGATACAAATGCGCCGCACTCCAACGCTGCGGGATATTAAAATTCAAAAGCGCGGTCAATTCTTCGGACGCTTCGGCGGTCATCGTGTTGCGCCAGGTGCGAAACGGCACGAGCAGATTATCTTGCTTATCAAACGGCAGATAGCCGTGCATCATTGCGGAAATGCCGATAGACCCGATTTTATGCAAGGTCACGCCGTATTCTTGAAAAACGGAATCTGCAAGCTCGCGGTAGCAGCTTTGCAGCCCCGCGACGGCATCTTCCAAACGATAGGTCCAAACGCCGTCTTCCAGCCGGTTTTCCCAGGAAAATGCGCCGGACGCGAGCGGCGTGTGGTCTTCGCCGATTAAAACCGCTTTAATCCGCGTCGAACCGAATTCCACACCGAGAGAAGTCCGCCCGTTTTCGAGACAGTCTTTAATTTTTTGCTGTTCCAAGCTGTTCCCTCCCGAAAAAAGTTCTTTGTATAATGATAGCGCACCGGGAAACGTTACGCAAGCTTTTTTCTGTGTTTTTCGGCGCAAAAGAACAAAAAAATGCCGGACAAATTGTCCGGCATTTTAAAGTGCAGATTTAAGATTTCGAAATTTTTTGCAAAGCCTCTTCGGCGGTGTTTTCCATATCTTCGGGAAGTTTCTTTGAAAACGCCGTGAGCAGCTGATTTACGGTAAAGCCGTCAAACAGCGCGAGCATTCCCTCGCTTAACGGGAAGCCGAGTTTTTCGGCAAAGCCCGCCGTAAATTCCATAAGCGCCGCTTTCCCCTGTTCGTTTGCGCAAATGTCGCCGATGGTGTCATAAATGCTGAAATGAGCGGCGTCATGCGGCATTTGTTCCGCTTCTTCCGGGTGTTTGTTACCGGGCGCGGGAATTTGCTGTAACAAAGCGTTGACCATAGGCAGCGCGCCCTGCGGCAGGCGGCTTCCCGCCATGGAAATAATCTTTTCGAGCGTGAAATTCTTGACCATGGCAAGCATACCTTTGCCGATATTCATATTCATTTCTCTGCCGATATAGTCAATCGCGCCCTCGACGAGTTTTCCGCCGGCTTCGGTCTTCATAATATCGCCGAGCTTATCCTGCACGGACAAATAGCCTTCGCGCAGTGTCAGCGGTTCCGCTTCGCCGCCCTCGAACCAGTTGGCGGCGCCCGTGCCGACGTTGCTGTTTTTCAGTTCATAGTCGGGGTTGGGTTCTTCGATGCGCAAAAGCGTAATGGTGTCACTCTCTAACCCCGAAGTTGCGGTCAGCGTGTTTTCGCCGTCTTTAAGCGGTACGTTTTCAAACAGGAACACCTTGTCGCCGTCGGTGCTGCCGATTTTGTCACGCCAGCCAAAAGGTCGAACGGTGGTTTCCATAATAACCTCCCTGTTTTTGATTTTTAACCATGCAAATCAACGAATAAGGATTATGTTATTTATAAGTATGCCAAAAAACAACAAAAAGTCCATCAAAAAACGAAAATTTTAAGCAAATTCTCGAAAATAGTTTTGTTTGTTCCTGCGGCGCTTTCGGTGCGCGGTGAATTGCAGAAAATGCGGAAATATGCTATACTTTTAGGCGGATATTTATAAAAGGAAAAGGACTTTATGAAAACGCTTTATATTTCAGATTTGGACGGCACGCTTCTAAATAACAGCGGGCACATTTCGGAAAACAGCCTTGCGATTCTCAATCATCTTTCCGAGCAAGGGCTTTTATTTTCGATTGCAACCGCCCGCAGCATTATGACGGCGCGCGACCTTTTAGGTGAACTTCGGCTCAACGCGCCGATCGTTTTAATGAACGGCGTGTTTTTGTTTGATTTGAAAGCAAACAAGGCGGTGCGCTATCACGAAATTGATGAAAAATCGCTTGATGCGGTGCTTTCCGTCTTTTCGGCACACAACAAAACGCCGTTGCTGTTTTTGTTCGGCGACGACGGTTTGCTTTCGATTTTTTATACGGAATTGAGACTGAAAGTCCAGCAGGATTTTTACGCGCAGCGCGAAAAGAGCTTTGCCGGGCGGTTTCGGCGCGTGGAGCGTCTTTTTGTGCCGGCGCGTCAACACGCGGTGTATGTGAACCTTGTGGATTTATATGAAGAACTCGCACCCGTTGCCGAAGCGTTGAAAGCAATTCCCGGCGTTGCGTTTTCGTTTTACAGCGACACCTATTCCCCTTACTGGTTTTTAGAAGTCTACGCCGCGAGCGCGAGCAAAGCGAACGGTGCGTTGGAAGTAAAAAAGATGACCGGCGCGGACCACATTGCCGCGTTCGGTGACAATTTAAACGACCTGTCGCTGTTCGCCTGCGCCGACGAAACTTATGCCGTAGCGAACGCCGTGGACGAAGTCAAGCGATGCGCCACAGCCGTCATTCAAAGCAACGAGGAGGACGGCGTGGCGGCGTTTTTGCTGCAAAAATTCTCGGAAAAATCCATTGACAACGAGGGGTAATCGTGGTATTATATTCAAGCGTTGAGCGCCGAAAGGCGTTCTGAAATTGAATATGCGGATATGGCGGAATCGGCAGACGCGCTAGATTCAGGTTCTAGTCGGGGCAACTCGGTGGAGGTTCAAGTCCTCTTATCCGCACCAAATCAGAAAGAGTCGCTTTGGCGGCTCTTTTTGATTTTGCAAGTCATTTTAAGAGGACTTGAACCTAGGAAGGTTTCGGCGTTTAGAAAATGTGCCGGCGGCACATTTTCAGCCGGAAGCGCGAGGGCGGTACCGCACGCAAAGCGTGGGGTGTCCCGAGCGGGCAGTATGCAAGGCGCAGCCGCCGCAGACGGTCAAGTCCTCTTATCCGCACCAAATCAGAAAGAGTCGCTTTGGCGGCTCTTTTTGATTTTGCAAGTCATTTTAAGAGGACTTGAACCTAGGAAGGTTTCGGCGTTTAGAAAATGTGCCGGCGGCACATTTTCAGCCGGAAGCGCGAGGGCGGTACCGCACGCAAAGCGTGGGGTGTCCCGAGCGGGCAGTATGCAAGGCGCAGCCGCCGCAGACGGTCAAGTCCTCTTATCCGCATCAAAAAGCAGTTCACACTTTTGCGTGGGCTGTTTTTTGTAAAAACTGCCTTACATTTATTTGTTATTTTTTTCACAATTTTTCGTTTTTACTATTGCAAAATGGATTTTAATGGACTATAATCAAAATATAACAAGTGTTATTTTATAGGAGCGAGTATGTCGGCGAGAAAACGGATTTTTAAAGAGGATATTCTTTCTGCGGGCATTCGGGTGATTCAAAAACACGGCGCCGAGGCGCTCACCGTGCGCAATATTGCCGGGGAGCTTGGCTGTTCAACACAGCCGATTTATTCGGAATTTCGCAATTTAGACGCCTTGAAAGCAGCGCTTCTCCCCTACGCGGAAGAAAAATATTTGCGGTTTTCTTTCACAAACTATAAGTCGTTTGCGCTGGCGTTTTTGGAATTTGCCCAAACGCAAAAGGAACTGTTTAAATTTTTGTATTTGCGCAAGCGTAAAAACGGTGAAAAGATTATTGAAGACGTAAACTACGATGCCACCATCGCGCTTTTGTCTAAAAATTTGGAAATGACCGAGAAACAGGCGAAAGATATGCACCGTTGGATGCAATACTATTGTTATACGCAGGGCGTTATGCTCGCGACCGATTACCGGGATTTGTCTTTAGAGGAAATGGGCAAAGAGCTGACGGAGCTTTTCAGCATTATGCTTCGGCACTACAAAGCCGTCAAGAGTGAAGAAGAACTCCAAAATTGGCTCGAGAAAGCCCGAAACCTAATCATATAAGGAGGATTTTTATGAACAGAGAAGCAGCAAAATCCTATGACGTCGTTGTCATAGGCGCCGGCAACGGCGGACTGGCTGCGGCGATTCGCGTTTTGCAGGGCGGTTTTTCCTGCTTACTTTTGGAAAAGCACAACCTGCCGGGCGGTTTTGCCACCAGCTTTAAACGAGGCAGGTTTGAATTTGAAGCGAGCCTGCACGAACTCAACGACTTTGGTTCGCCGCAGGAACCGGGCGAAATCCGCACGCTGTTCCGCGACCTCGGCGTGGAGGATAAGATTGACTGGCTGCGCATTCCCGAAGCCTATCACCTGATTACGACCGACAAGAAATATGACTGTGAAATGCCGTTCGGCGTGGACGCTTTCATCAACAAAATGGAAGAATACTGCCCCGGCTCGAGAAAATGCGTCACGGAATTTTTTGAACTTTGTGACGAAGTCCGTGCAGCGCAGGATTATTCCAACAAAGTCAACGGGAACACGGATTCCGACTATATGAAATCCCACTTCCCGAACTTTATTAAAGCCGGCAGCTATTCGGTGAACGAAGTGCTCGACGCTTTGCATATGCCGAAAAAAGCGCAGGATATTCTTAACGCCTACTGGTGCTATCTCGGCGTGGACTGCGACCGCATGAGCTTTTTGCACTACGGTTCTATGGTCATCCGCTACATCACCCGCGACGCGTGGATGCCGAAAATGCGTTCGCACGAGATAAGCCTTGCGTTTGACGCGCGTATCCGCGAACTCGGCGGCGACATTTGGTATCAGTCGGAAGCTTCGGAAATTCGCACCGACGACCAAAACCATATTGTCGGCGTGGTGCTTACGGACGGCACGCTGATTAAAACCAACCACGTGATTGCGGACTGCTCGCCGCACACGGTATTCGGCAAAATGATGGACCAAAAATCCGTTTCGGAAAAAGTTGTCCGCGCCACCAACGCGCGTACCTTTGCCGGCCGCGGCTTCAGCCTGTTCTTAGGACTTAACAAGACCGCCGAAGAGTTGGGGATTAAGAGCCACAACTATTTCATTTATGACACGGCGGACACCGTGAAACAATATGAAATGATGAAAAAGGTCGAAACCAACCACGTGCAGGCGACCGTTTGCTTAAATAACGCCTTCCCCGGCTGCTCGCCGGAGGGCACCTGCATGATGTATTTCACCACCCTCTTTATGTCGGACGACTGGGGCAATGTGACGGAAACCGATTACTTTAAAGCAAAAGACCGCATTGCCGACGACATGATTCGCGTATTCGAGCGCGAAACCGGCTGCCAGATTCGCGACGCGATTGAAGAAATCAGCGTTGCCTCCCCCACCACCTATGCGCGTTACTGCGGTCACCCGCAGGGCGTCATTTACGGCTATGAGGCGGCCGATTGGGACAGCCTGATGCCCAGAATGATGATGCTCAAAGAAGACGCGGAGCTCTTCCCGGGGCTTCGGTTTGCCGGCGGTTACGCAATGCGCGCCAGCGGCTATTCGAGTGCTTATGTTTCGGGCGACCTGTCCGGCAGACAGACCGTCGGTGATTTGAAAAAGGAGGCTGAGGCAAAATGAAATTCAAAAAACAGATTTTCGGCTTCATGGATATGCTTCGGTTCACAAAGCTTGTTCCGAACCGCCGCGAGGCGCTTGCCAACGGCGCAGACATTACGTTACCCAAAGAATACCGCACCAACCGGCTTGCAGAGCGTCTGCACCCCGGCTACATGCAGGTAGAACTTACCGAAGTGCGGGAACTCACCCCCAACATGCACGCGCTCACCTTTCGCCGCACGGACAGTGACGAATTCCCGTTTTTCCGCGCGGGGCAATATGTTTCCCTGCAAGGGAAGGTCGGCGACAGCCTTGTAAGCCGCCCGTACTCCATTGCTTCGAGCCCCAGAGAAGCGCTCGAAAACAAGCTGACCCTCGGCATTGAAGACGCCGGATTCTTCTCAAAGTTTTTGTGCCACGAAGCAAAGCCCGGCGACACCTTTATGATGGCTGAACCGACCGGGGAATTTCACTATGAAACTCTGCGCGACAAAAAGCAGATTGTCTGCATTGCCGGCGGCAGCGGCATCACGCCGTGCCTTTCGATGGCGAAAAGCCGGTTTGAAGGCGACGAAGACTATGATATGATTTTGTTCTACGGCGTTCGCGACCGTGCACACATTGCGTTCCGCGAAGAACTGGAAGCGCTTGCCGCTAAAGGGCTTAAAATCGTTTATGTGCTCAGCGACGAAGAAGCGGAAGGCTATGAACACGGCTTTGTTTCCGCCGCGCTGTTGGAAAAATATGTCGATGTGCATAATGTTTCTTTCTTCCTTTGCGGTCCGCAGGCGATGTATAAATTCGTGCTCGGCGAGCTTTCGAAATACAACCTGCCGATTAAGGCGGTTCGCAAGGACGCAACCTGCTGCGGCGACCTTGCCATTGACAACCCCAAAACCTATACCCTCACTGTGCATATGCGCGACCAAGTTTTCACCATTCCGGCAAAAGAGAACGAGACGCTGCTCGTCGCTATGGAGCGCGCCGGTTTGAACGCACCGAACAAGTGCCGTGCGGGCGGCTGCGGCTATTGCCACAGCAAGTGGTTGAACGGCGAATTTAAAATTGCGGACGGGCGTGACGGCCGCAGAGAAGCCGACCGCAAATTCGGTTTCATTCACCCGTGCGTGACCTATCCGTTAAGCGATTTGGAAATTGACGTTCCGGTTGCCTATTAAGCTTTAAAAACCAAAAACGGCTGTTTTCCCTTTCGGGAAAGCGGCCGTTTTGTTTTGTACTGTAGTATTGTTTCGGCGGTTCACCGCTCGGTTTGCTCGCGCTTTTTCTCGCGAAAGGTTTTGCCGTAATATTTCAGCAAAAGCCGTTCCGTTTGGCGCGTGCAAAGCCCGATTTTTTCGGAAAGCGCTTTTAGTGTCAAATCTTTTTCATATAAAAATGCATTTTCAATTAACAAAAAGCGTTTGTCGTTAATCGTTGCGGGTTCCGCGCATTCCGTGAAATCCTCCGGCAGAAAACAGCGTGTGATTTTTGTGAGCAGTTGCATAAGTCCCCCGGCGACCGCGCTTTTGTAATCGGGCTGTTTTTCGCGGTATTCTTGTAAAATTTCTTTCGCAAGCGTGGCGTCAAAATTTTCCGAAAACCAAAAGCCGGTGTTTAAAAACAGCGACGCAAAGGCATTTTTCGCCGGCGCGTCATTTTTTTGAAGATAAATAAAAATGTCCTGCACGGGATCATTCGGGTCGGTCGTTTGGGCGTGGTGGACATGGGGGCCTGTAATAAAAAAATCGCCTGCTTTCAGCGCGTAAGTGCCGGTATCGGTTTCAAGCGTCCCCCGCCCGCCTAAGATAAAATGCAATTCATAGCTGTTTTTAGAGTGGGCGTGCCGGCCGATATTATAAAGCAGCGGGCCGCCGCCCACCTCCGCCACGGAAAAACGGGTTTGGTTCCAAACAAAATCAAGCATTGTATCACCACAAGAAGCATACCACAAAATGCGACATATAGTCAACAAGAATGTCGCATTTTGAAGCTTTGAAGTGTGCTACAATAAAGCTAACCTTAGAAAGGGGTGGTTTCATGCAAAAGTTTAAAAAGCTGATTTGCGCCGCGCTTGCCGGCTGTCTGCTTGTGCCGCTGGCTTCCTGCGGCACCGAAAAAGCCGACGTCAGCGACATTTTTGACAGCAATGAAAAAATTTCCTATTGCACGACTTATAGTGAGCTCTCGGAAACCAAGACGAATAAGACAAAGACTTGGCGACAAGGCATGATTTCGGGCAACGGGCTGCAAGGGGTGATTACCAGCGGTTCGCCTTACAGCGATACACTGATTTATCAAAATATGCACTTTATTTTGCCGAACCAGAACGCCCGCACCTGCCCCGACACGTCGGATGAACTCGAAACGGTCAAGCAGAGCATTGTAGAGGGCAAAGACATTGTAGACGACGCAAGCTATGATGACGTTTACAGCTTCCACCCGGGCGGCGCGCTTCGCATTAAACAGGAAAAGCAGCGTGAATCCGATTATGTGCGTTACACAGATTACGAAACCGCTGAAGTCGGCGTGCGCTATACCGACAAAAACGGCACCTGGACGCGCGCAACCTTTACTTCCCAGGCGGACGGTGTGACCATTACCAAAATCGGTTCTTCTTCGACCGGCAGCAAGGTAAATGTAACTTTGTCGTATGACGACATTTCTACATTTGCGAACTACGGCGACGGCAAAGAAGTCGATTTGCAGTATAAAAAGCTTGCAAACGGTGACCAAAACACCTTAGCGTTCATCGCACACTACCCCGATTATGAAAACAGCGAACTGCGTTACGGCGGTTACGCGACGCTGACCTATGTTGTCTGTGAAAACGGCTTAAAACAGGTTATCGAAGACGAAGAAATACCCGAAGACGAGCAATTTGTCGGTACAACAGACCCGCAAATTTATATCACGGGTGCAGACAACGTATATTTGATTACGGTTTCCGACCGCACGTATGACATGGGCGCTTACAGCGATTTTGCCGCGCAGACGGATTATAAGCTGATTGACACGCTCACAGAAAAGGCAAAATCGGTTTATGAGAAATACGCCTCGGACGGGAAATTTAGCTATGATGCGGCGAAAGAAGCGCACCTCAAAATTTATCAGCCGCTGTTTGATGCGGTGACGCTCACACTCGGCAACGGCACAACGGACGAAAGCAACGAAGCCGTTATCAGTGGGCAGCGCCGCAAGAAAGAAATTAAAAGCGACCTTGCGCAGCGTGCCTATTATGCGGGCCGTTACGCGGCGCTTTGCAGTTCCGGCTATTCCACAAGCCGCCTTTACGGCATGTGGATCGGCGAATGGAACGCGGGCTGGGGCAGCAAATACACCATGGACGCGAACGTAAACCTGCAAACCTCGGCGCTCAACACGGAAAACATCAGCATTGCCCCCGTCGGCTACGCCTGCTTTATTTTGCGGCAGGTGCCGGATTGGGAAGAGAACGCATTGGCAACGCACGGTTACACAGACGCGATTCAAGCGCCGGTCAACACCGACGGCGACAAAGCGGTCATTACCGAAACCTGTTACCCCTATCCGTTCCGCTATTGGAATGCGGGCACAAGCTGGATGCTTCTGCCGCTTTACGAAACCTTACAGACATACGGCGACATTCAAATTCCGATTAACGGCGAATATGACCTTGACAAGCTGAAATCGGTTTTGTCGCTTACTGAAGAAGATTTGACCGACGCGGATATTCAAGCTTTGAAAGCGCGCGGATATTTGAATCTCGAAGAGGATATTCTCCTCCCCCTACTTACGAAATCCGCGAACTACTGGCGGCAGATGCTCACGCCCGAATATTACACGGACGCGTCCGGCGGGATTCATTACACCCCCGGCAAACAGGCGCTCGCGGACGGCGAATCCTATTGCATTTTGCCGAGCTACTCGCCCGAAAACAACCCGGCAAACTACCCGAGTCCGTCGGTTGCGAACACCGCGATTGACATTGCCGCTTGCAGAAGCAACCTTGAAATGCTCATAGAAGTGCAGAAAGCGGTTTTGCCGAATTCGGACACCTCCGAGTGGGAAGAAATGCTTGAAAATCTTCCGCCGTATCTTTACGACGAAACCGGCGCGCTCAAGGAATTTGCCTGTACCGCGTTTGAAGAAAACAATGAGCACCGGCATTTAAGCCACCTGTATTGTGCTTGGCCGCTTACCGAGACGCAGGATAACCCGGAACTGGTGAAAGCCTGTGAACAGGCAATCGCCAACCGCGAAAGCGAAAACGAAGCCAGTCACGCGCTTGTGCACCGTTCGCTGATTGCCGCGCGGCTTAAAGACCGTGACAGCCTCACCGACGCGCTTCTTAACTTGATGAACCACAAGATTTATTACAATTCACTGATGACCAACCACGACTATGACCGCGGCAGCTGTTACTGCACGGACTTTGCGATTGGTTACACCGGCATCATCAACGAAAGCCTTGTGTATTCCGCGCCCGGCGAAATTGAAATTTTGCCCGCGCTTCCGACCAGCGGCTTTGAAAGCGGGTCGATGAAAGGCCTTCGCGCACGCTCCCAGGCGCTCGTGCAAGACCTCACTTGGGATACGCAGGCGAAAACCGCTTCGGTGACCATTCAGTCTGACATTGCGCAGACGATTGAAGTCTCGTGCGGGCTCGGCGGCGAAGCAAAGAGCGTGACCTTACAGCCCGGCGAAACGACGACCGTGGAATTTGCGCTCAGCTGACTGTAAAATTAACCGAACAAAAACAGGACTGTTTACGCAGTCCTGTTATTTTGTTTATTCGCTGTCAGCGTTTTCTTGCAAATACATTTCCCCGACCAGACGCAAAAACATCCGGGGAATGCGGAAATAATCGGATTTTAAAGCAGATGCGATTGTGTCGGCGTCTGTTTTCCGGTCTTTGGAAAGCGCATCTATTTTATTGAAAAATGTGTTTTTGGTCACCATGTAGGCAACAAAATAAGTGCCGAAAAGACAGTCTCCGGAAAGTTCTGCGTCACAGCAAAACCGGAGCACCGCTTCCGTATTTCCGGCTTCTGCAAAGGCAATTTCCCCGCCCGCTTTTCCGGCACAAATCACATACCGTTTGCCGTCCTTTTCAAATGTTTGTCCTTTTAAATCGTTTGTCTCCATCAGAAAAACCTCTTTTCAAATATTCCGTAAAGAGGTAAACGAAAAACACCCATCGCAAGGATGGGTGTTTTATTTTTGTTTTTCCCATCCAACAAGCATTAGCACCTTACATTTTGCAGGTTGCTGTGCGGTCAGCGGGCTTGTCCCTCGCGCACTCTTTATGGTGGGGAAAGTATAACACAGGTGTTTTTGTGTGTCAATCGGCAAGGTGCCGTGAAAAGTCCGCTTTTTCGGACTGAAAGCGGATTATGCGGGTTTCTCGTCACGCGACAACAGCTTTTTATAGGTGAGGTCAATAAGGAACGCCCCGAGCGGTGCGGTAATTAAAATGGCGAGCACGGCGACGGTGAGGACGATATTCCCGCAAGAAAGCCCCATAGAAAGCGGGACAGAACCGATTGCCGCCTGCACAGTCGCTTTCGGCATATAGGCAAGCACGCAAAACAGGCGTTCTTTGAAAAGGAGCTTTGTTTTGAAAAGGCAAACCCACACGCCGGCCATACGGAACAACAGCACGCCGAAAATGAGAATGACCGCGGGAAGTCCGGCGGCATAAGCGTAATGCAAATCGACCGTTGCGCCCACGAGCACGAACAGCAAAAGTTCCGCCGCGACCCAAAGCTTGGAAAATTTCAAAGACAGGCGGCGCGCGACGATATCGCGTTTTCTTTGGAGCGCGATACCGAGGCTCATTACCGCGATAAGGCCGGAGATTGGCACAATCCCCTCCAAAGCGTCTTCCAGCGCGACAAGCAGGAAAGAAAAGCTTAACAGCAAAAGCACTTTAACGGAATCGCGCACATGCACTTTTTGAAAGAAAAAGGCAAGCGCGAGCCCTAAAGCCGCACCCAAAAGGACGCCTAATAAAATAGAAATTGGAATTTCCGCAAAACGCCACGGTGAAAGGCTTTCGCCTTTTGCAAGCCCTGTAAACGAAGAAAACAGCACAATCACAAACACGTCGTCCACGGAAGCGCCGGCTAAAATCAGCTGCGGAATGCTTTTCTCGGTGCCGTAGCCCTCTTCCATAAGCCGCAGCATTTTCGGCACAATCACCGCCGGGGAAACTGCGCCGACGACCGCGCCCATAATCGCGGCGTCTAAATAGGAAATGTGCAAAAGCGGCGGGGCGAGCACGAGCATACCGAGGATTTCAAAGCACGCCGGCAAAAAGCACATGAGAACGGCCGGTCGCCCGACCTTTTTTAAGTCGCTGATATTGAGATTTAACCCTGCGCGCGTCAAAATAATAATCAGCGCGATCTGCCGCAAATCGGCGGAAATGGAAAGCAAAGAATCATCTAACCAATTGAGCGCATAAGGACCGAGCACAATGCCGACAATCAGCATTCCCAAAAGCGGCGGCAGACGCAGTTTTTGAAACAGCGCGCCGAAAATGAGACCAAACAGAAAAATCAAAGCAAGACTGGTAAGCATAAAACGCCTCCGAGTAAAAATTTGGGCACAAAAAAAGCTGATGCCCCCTGCAAAATGCAGAAGTCATCAGCAAAAATGCGGTTTCGGCAAAAGCCGTGGGAGAACTTCATTCCCGATATGACGGTATTGTAGCACGAGGAATGCCGCACGTCAAGGTTTTCCTTTTCAGCGCAGACTCTCCCCCGCCAAGGCTTCAAGCCCTTTTTCGTTTGTAATTTCAATTTTGCCGCGCGTTAAGCGCACGAGTTTTTCCTCTTGAAAATAACGAAGCATACGCGTTACGACTTCACGCGCACTGCCCAAATGATTGCCGAGCTGTTCGTGGGTGCAAACCAGCATATCGCTTCCGGCGAGGTCTTTTTCTTCCAAAAGCAATGCCGCCAAACGGCTGTCGAGTCGGTGATTGAGGACCTGGTCCATCAGCCAAACGACTTCGGAAAACCGAGACGCCATCAATTCGTTGGTGTAATTCGCGACCGCCGCACTTTGCTCCATAATGCTTTTATAAGCTTCGGTCGGAATTTGATAAACGACTGTTTCTTCGAGCGCTTCGATTTGAATATCAAATTGCAGGCTGTGGAGCATACAAGAAGCCGACATCAGGCAAATATCGCGCGGGAGCAGTCGGTAAAGGGTCAGTTCCTTGCCGTTTTCGGAAAGGATAAACGCGCGCAGCTGCCCGCTGCACACCACAAACAGTCCCGTACATTCATTGCGCCCGCTTGAAAGAACGTCGCCGTTATGAAACGTGCGCTGTCTCGCCGCGGCGAGGAGTTTCGATTGTTCCGACGCGCTGATTTTCTGCCAAAACGGAAGATACGCGGAAAGCGGCAGCACGTTTTCCGCCTGCGCGCCGCTCAATGGTTTCCTCCGCAGCCGTGCTTATCCTCCCCGCAGGTGTGCCCGTTTTCGTGGTGATGGCTGCACTGTATATCCGGCACAAAATGCAAAGTACCCGAAAGCAACGCCTGCACGCTTTGATCCGCATTGCCGGTAACGCCGGGGTAGACGGTAATCCCGCATTTTGCGAGCGCCTCTTTCGCCCCCGCGCCGATGCCGCCGCAGATAAGCGTATTGACGCCTGCCGCCTGCAAAAGGCTCGCGAGGGCGCCGTGGCCGCTCGCGCCGGTCGGCAACAGGCGGCTTTCCTGCACCGCGTTATTTTCCACCATATAAAGTTTAAACTGCGCCGTGTGCCCGAAATGCTGGAACACCATGCCGTTTTCATAAGTCACTGCTACAATCATTTATATATATTCTCCTTTTTGAACACACCGAACGGTGTAAAAAGCTTGTTAGGTTCATCATACAACAAATAGCTTTTTAAGTCAACCAAAGGAAAAACAGCCCGCACCAAAAGTGCGGGCCGCCTTTCAAGGAAAGAAAAGGAATGGGGAATTTTTATTGTTTATGACACGTCCCGGCGCACGGACATTCCGCGCAGCCGCTGCAGCCGCAGGCGGATTTGCCCTTTTTACGGTCTTTGCGAAGTTTTAAAAGAATCAAAACGATAAGCACCGCCAGCGCGACGGAAATGACAATCGTTGCTAAATTTTCAGAAAGAAAGCTCAGCATTTTTCTGCTCCTTTACGTTTTTTCACGGAAACACCGGTTTTAAGCGTTTGGGATTCGTGATAGGGTTTGAAAAGCATATAAAGCATAACGCCGGCAATGAAGAACGCCACGATACTGCCGACAACATTGCCGCTTCCGGTAAAGAGCAACCCGAACTGATAGACCATAAGAGAGACGGCATAAGCAAACAGGGTTTGGTAGCCTATTGCGAACCAGGTCCATTTGGCGCTGTTCATTTCCCGGCGGATTGCGCCGATTGCCGCGAAGCAGGGCGCGCAAAGCAGGTTGAAGATCAGGAACGAATAGCCGGCAAGGCGCGTCATGCCTTCAAAATCCAGAACGCCGAACACGCCGACGACCTCTTCTTTGGCGACAAGGCCCATGACAGTGGCGATTGTCGCTTTTGCCGTGCCGAAGCCGAGCGGACGGAACACAAAGCTCACCGCGCCGCCGATGATGCCGAGAATGCTGTTTTCAAGCTCCATTTCGGGGTCAAAGGCAAATTTGCCGTCGACAAATCCGCACACGGAGCCCACCCAAATGAAGATGGAAGATAGCAAAATAATCGTACCGGCTTTGCGCATGAAAGACGAGGCGCGCTCCCACATGGAGCGAAGCACGTTGCCCGCGGTCGGCCAGTGATAAGCCGGCAACTCCATGACAAACGGCGCCGGGTCGCCTGCAAACATTTTGGTTTTCTTAAGGATTATCCCCGACACGATAATGGCGGCAATGCCGAGGAAATAGGCGCTTGGCGCGACCCACCACGCGCCGCCGAACAGCGCGGAGGCAATCAGCGCAATAATCGGCAATTTTGCACTGCACGGAATGAAAGTCGTGGTCATAATCGTCATTTTGCGGTCGCGGTCGTTTTCAATCGTGCGCGACGCCATAACGCCGGGCACGCCGCAGCCGGTACCGATTAACATCGGGATAAACGATTTGCCGGAAAGGCCGAATTTGCGGAAAATACGGTCTAATACAAACGCGATGCGCGCCATATAGCCGCAGCTTTCAAGGAACGCCAACAGGAAGAACAAGACGAGCATTTGCGGCACAAACCCGAGCACCGCACCGACGCCGCCGACGATACCGTCTAAAATCAGTCCCTGCAGCCAGTCTGCACAATGCACGGCGGTTAGCCCGCGTTCCACGAGTACCGGAATCCCTGGCACCCACACGCCGTAATCGGCTGTATTTGGCGCATTTTCGAGGGAAGCGTCCACGGCTTCGGAAATGATATACCCTTCGTTGTCAAGTGACGCCGCGTAACTGCCGTAGGCTTCTTCAAACGCACCGAAATCTTTAGCCTCGATCGCAGAAAGAATATCGCCCGCGCCGACCACTTCGGCGTCTGCCGCCTGCTTGACAGTTTCGAGCACCGCAGGCGTCCAGACATTTTCTTCGGCATATTCGGTCACCGCTTCTTCATAGGCCGAAGAGCCGATGCCGAACAAATGCCAGCCGTCGCCGAACACGCCGTCGTTTGCCCAGTCGGTTGCAAACGTGCCGACGGTGGAAACGGATATGTAATAAACCAAAAACATAACAACCGCGAAAATCGGAAGCGCCGCAAAGCGGTTGGTGACCACCCGGTCGATTTTGTCGGATGTGGACAGTTTTTGGGTGTTTTTCTTTTTGTAACAGCCTTTGATAATCGAAGCGATATAGATATAGCGTTCGTTGGTGATGATGCTTTCGGCGTCATCGTCCAACTCTTTTTCGACCGCCTGAATGTCTTTTTCGATATGGTCTTTCACGCTGTCGCTTAACTGCAACTGCGTTGAGACTTTTTCGTCACGTTCAAATAATTTGATCGCGTACCAACGCTGCTGTTCTTCCGGCAGGTCATGGACGGTGACCTCTTCAATGTGGGCAAGCGCGTGTTCCACGGGACCGGAAAAGCTGTGCTGCGGCAGGGTGCTTCCGCTTTGTGCCGCTTTTATGGCGGCTTCGGCCGCCGCAGAAATGCCCGTACCTTTGAGCGCCGAAATTTCCACAACCGGACAGCCGATTGCCGCGGACAGCGCTTCGACATTCAGCCGGTCGCCGTTTTTGTGGACGACATCTATCATATTGACGGCGACGACAACGGGAATACCAAGTTCGGTCAGCTGGGTGGTCAAATAAAGATTGCGCTCTAAGTTGGTGCCGTCCACGATATTCAGAATCGCATCAGGGCGTTCGTTCAAAAGATAGTTTCTTGCGACGACCTCTTCGAGCGTATAAGGGGAAAGCGAATAAATCCCCGGCAGGTCGGTTATCACAACGTTGCTGTGTTTTTTGAGTTTCCCCTCTTTTTTCTCGACGGTGACGCCCGGCCAGTTGCCGACAAACTGATTGGAGCCGGTCAGGGCGTTGAACAGTGTGGTTTTACCGCTGTTCGGGTTGCCCGCAAGGGCGATTTTGATTTGCATGGTTACGCTTCCTTTCTGCATCACAGTTAACTTTAGCTAACCGCATATTAAAAAATAAAAAGGTTATACAAATTCGATTTCAATTTTGTCGGCGTCCGCCTTGCGGATAGAAAGTTCGTAGCCGCGCACCGTCACCTCAATCGGGTCGCCGAGCGGCGCAACTTTTCGGATTTGTAAGTCTACCCCGCGGGTAATGCCCATATCCATTATCCGGCGTTTGACGGCGCCCTCGCCGTGCAGCATAATCACCTTGCACTTTTGCCCTGTTTTTGCTTCTTTGAGCGTTTTCATTGGTTTGCCTCCTATATTATCCTATATTATATAAAAATTTTACCGGCCATTTCCCGGTTGATTGCCACACGCGCGTCTTTCACGCGGACAATCAAATTGCCGCCGATTTTGGAAACAATCCGCACGCGCGCACCGGCGACAAACCCAAGATTTTCCAAGTGTTGGCGCGTTTCCGGCTTGCCGCCCACCATGCGGACGATATTATCTTCATCTAAATTGGCAAACGTCAAAGGCATCATAAACATCCCGCTTTCTTTTTGCCTGTTTTCATTGATTTGCTTTGATTAGTCTTTTCTAACTGCACATATGTTAGCACCAACTAACCCCTTTGTCAAGAGGAAAAAGTGTAAATTTTTTACTTTTTTTGAAAAAAGGTAGGTTGTGTGTTTTCGTTTTTGCACAGTTGTTGTCAAACGGCGGATTTTGTGGTATACTATGAATATTCTAACCTTGGGGTGATTGTTTGAAAATTCAGGAATCTGCCGAAAACTATTTGGAAGCGATTTTGGTCCTGCAAAACCGCAAAGGCACGGTGCGCTCCGTGGACATAGCCAACGAACTTTCTTTTTCCAAGCCGAGCGTCAGCGTGGCCATGAAAAATTTGCGCGAAAACGGCTATATTTCGATGGACAGTGACGGCAGCATTCACCTGCTTCCTCCGGGTCTGGCGATTGCAGAACGCATTTATGAGCGGCACACGCTGATTTCCAACTGGCTTTGCACGCTCGGCGTAAACCCCAAAACGGCGGCGGAGGATGCCTGCCGCATGGAGCACGTATTAAGTGAGGAATCTTTTGAAGCTTTAAAACGGCACACCAAACAATAAAAAAGCAACAAATGAAACCGTGGTTTTTAAAGCCACGGTTTTCTTTTTATAAAAAGCCCTGTGCACACAGATACCGCTTGATTTTTTAAAGGGCTTTTGCTACTATAAACTTGCAACGCGGCGCGCCCGCAATCTATTTGCACCGAGGTTATTTATGCCGATTTTTGTTCGTGACAACTGCTTTGTTTTAGAGACACCCCACACGCATTATGCGTTCGGGGTTGCGGACGGCAAATTACAGCATATCCACTGGGGCGAAAAATGCCCGCGGCTGGATTACACCGTGCCGAACTACCGCGAGGAGGTCTCGCAGCACCCCGCTTCGGAATTTGACAAGCGGGAATATGTGCCGTTCGGCGGTACGAATTATCGGGAATGTGCGCTGAAATGCACCTTTTCAGACGGCTGCCGCGACACGGTACTGCAATATGACAGCTACACGCTGAAAGACGACACGCTGACCGTCATTTGCAAAGACCGCCACTATCCGCTGACGGTCAAACTTATTTATCAGGTGCAGGAAGATTCCGACGTGCTCACCCGCAGCGCCGAAATCGTCAACACCGGCAACAGCGACATCACACTTCACAAAGCCGCTTCGGCGCAGCTGCACCTCCCCTCCCGCGCACCGTACACGGTATTGAATTTTAACGGCAGCTGGTCGGCGGAATTCAGAAAGGCCGAGGAAGTGCTGAAAGGCGGCAGTGTGGTGTTTGAAAGCCGCCGCGGGCTTACCGGGCACTGTCAAAACCCGTCGGTTGTCTTTTCGCAAAATGCGACCGAGGACGAGGGTGACGTCTTTTTTGCCGCGCTCGGTTTTTCCGGCAACTTTAAAATTTCGGCGGAACGCAATTTTACGGGGCTGACGCACGCGGTTATCGGTTTACAGGATTTTGATTTTTCTTATACGCTCCACGCGGGTGAAAGCTTTAAAACGCCGCCGGTGTATATGGGCTACACAAAAGGTTTTGCCGCGATGAGCCACGAAATGCACCGCTTTGCCGTCGAGCATATTTTGCCGGTGCGTTTCAAAAATGAGCCGCTGCCGGTGCTTTACAACAGCTGGGAAGCGACGGAGTTTGACGTCAACGAAAAAGACCAGCTGCGGCTTGCAAAAATCGCCGCTTCGCTCGGCTGTGAATTGTTCGTTATGGACGACGGCTGGTTCGGCGAACGCAAGGACGACCACGCGGGGCTCGGCGACTGGTTCGTCAACCGCGAAAAATTCCCGAACGGCTTAAAACCACTGATTGACGGCGTTCGGGCGTTGGGTATGAAATTCGGGATTTGGGTCGAGCCGGAAATGGTCAGCCCTGACTCAGATTTATATAGAAAGCACCCGGACTGGGCCTATCATTACCCCACAAGAAAAGGGAACGAACTGCGCTGGCAGTTGGTTTTAAACTTCACGCGGCAGGACGTGCAGGATTATATTTTCACCTGTTTGGACGAATTGTTAACGGAAAACGACATCAGCTATATCAAGTGGGACATGAACCGTCCGTTTTCGGAAACCGGTGCGGAAAATTTGGAAAACCCGCAGGAGCTTTGGTACCGACACACGCTTGCACTTTACAGCGTCGTCAACCGCCTGCGCGCAAAGCACCCCGACGTGCAGTTTGAAGCCTGCGCTTCCGGCGGCGGGCGCGTGGATTTCGGCGCCATGCACCACTTTGACATGGTTTGGACTTCGGACAACACCGACCCTGTGGACCGACTTGTGATTCAAAACGGATACAGTTATCTCTACCCCATAAAATGCATGCGCGCGTGGGTAACAGACATGAACCGCACCTCGCGCCCGACTTCGCTCGACTATCGGTTCAATGTATCCATGCAGGGCTCTTTGTCGCTCGGCGGCAATCTGCTGGAATACACTGACGAAGAACTGAAAACCTGCGCAAAATACATTGCGCTTTATAAAGAGCTTCGCACGCTTGTGCAGTTCGGAAAACTCTATCGTCTGACAAACGGGCGCGCAGACCGCATTTCTATGACGCAATATGTAGACAAAAACCGGGAAAACAGCGTTTTGTTTGTCTGCACACAACCGACTACATTTTTTGCTGACCGCTTTGTAACCATTCGCTTAAAAGGTCTTTGCCCGGACGCCATGTACCGCGTTCAATCTTCCGGCGAAGAATTCACCGCTTCGGGCGGGGTGCTGATGCATTGCGGGTTCCACGCAAAATTCACACATGCATTTGCGTCAGAGATTTACAGAATCAAAAAGCTCCCGGAGGCACAGGGATGATTTTATTCATCGGCGGCGAAAGTCACACAGGAAAAACCTTGCTGATGCAGGCGCTTATCGAACGCTATCACATGCCGGCATGCAGCCTGGACCATATTAAAATGGGGCTTTTCCGGGGAAAAGCAGACTGCGGTTTTTCCCCGACAGACAGCGATGAAAAGATTGCCGGGATTTTGTGGCCAATCGTAAAAGGCATTGCGGACACCTGTTTGGAAAACGAACAGCATCTGATTTTGGAAGGCTGTTACCTGCCGCAAAGCGATGTTGCGGACTATGTGCAGCAGCACAAAGACGCCCATGCGCTTTATCTTGCCTTTTCTGACAGCTACATACAAGCCCATTTTAACGAGCATATTTTGCAGTTTGAGAGCGCTATTGAGCAGCGCGTGACCGGCGACTACGAGCAATCCACTTGTCTTACCGGCAACCGAGAAACCCAAAAGCGCTGTTTTGAAACGGGGCTTCCCTGCTATGTTACAGACGATTCCTTTTCTGCACAGCAGGAACGCATTTTGAGGGATTTAGACCGGCAGCTTTTACGGCTTCGAGCGTTCCGACAAGAAGACATAGACGCAATTCTCCGCTTGTTTGGTGACACCGTTCGCACGGTATGCCGCAAGGATTACACCGCTGCGCAAACAGACGCATGGGCGAACAGCGTCAATGATCGGGCGCGCTGGGAACGCACACTTTCAGAGCATAAAACACTTGTTGCCGTGCTTGGCGCACGAATCGTCGGCTTTGCAGATTTAGACGGTGATTATTTAGACCGGCTCTATGTACACCGTGATTTTCAAGGGCGCGGCATTGGCACAGCGCTTTTGCACGAACTGGAAGCGTTTGCGAGGCAGCAGAAAATTTCGGAGCTTGAAACGCACGCGAGCCGCACAGCAAAGCCATTTTTTGCAAAGCAAGGCTTTCGCCTTGTTCAGGCGCAAACCGTTGTGCGAGACGGAGAAACTTTAGAAAACTTTGTCATGCGGAAAGTATTATAATAATACAAAAACAGACAGTGAATTTCTTCACTGTCTGTTTTAATGTTTAATCAAAAAACAAGATTTTATGCCAAAGCGATTGCGTTTTTCGCTCAGCTAAAATTATCGGCTTAAACTTTGCACACCCTTCACATAATTCAAGTTCTTCTGACAGTATGAAATCTCGCTCTGTGCAACTTGTATGATTCAGCCGATTCCAACAGTCCAAACAAAATTCAGCCATTTTATCACCTCCGACCACATAATAGGTCAATTTCACCCTATTTTAAATAGGGCAAATTGACATAATAGTGTTGGGTGATGCTATGAACCGAATTAAAGAGCTTCGAAAAGAAAGAGGCTATACACAAATCAAAATTCAGCTGATGACCGGAATCGACCAAAGTGATTATTCTAAAATTGAAAACGGAAAACGATATTTTACTTTTGAACAATGTAAAAAGCTGGCCGTCGCGCTAAACACCAGCATGGACTACCTCGCGGGGCTTACCGATGAAAAAGAGCCTTACCCGCGTAAAAAATAATGTTTTCAAGTAAAAAACAGACAGTGAAAATTTCACTGTCTGTTTCTTTTATGCTACGGCTGCCTGCAGGACAATCATCAGAATAAAACCGACAATCAGCGAATAGGTCGCCAGTCGTTCATAGCCGTGCGCGTGGGTGTCGGGTATCATTTCGTCGCAAATGACGTAAAGCATCGCGCCGCCCGCAAACGAAAGCGCAAACGGCAAAAGCAATTCGGAAGCTGTGCCCGCCGCGTATCCGATAAAGGTGCCGGCAACTTCGATAAGGCTTGTGGTCAGCGCAATTAAAAAGGTGCGCGTCCGGCTGACGCCGGCAAGCAGCATCGGGGAAATCAGCACCATGCCCTCCGGAACATTTTGCAGCATAATGCCGAAAGCAACCGAAAGCGCGTGACCGGTATTTTCGCCGCCGAAAGAAACGCCCGCCGCCATGCCTTCCGGCAAATTATGAATGGCAATCGCCAGCACAAACAAAAACACGTGGTTGATGTTTTGATTGTTGCGGTGTTCTTCCTCCTGAAGGCCGGAAAGCTTGTGCAAGTGCGGCACGAGCAAATCCATTAAATTGAGAAAAACAGCGCCGACCAAAATGCCGAGCACGACCTGCCAAATTCCGCGAAGTCCGGTTTGGTCGACCGCGGGCAAGATAAGCCCCACGGTTGCCGCGGCAAACATAACGCCCGCCGCAAAGCTTAAAATCGCATCGTTCCACTTGTGGGGAATCTTTTTAAAAATAAAACCGAGCAAGGCGCCCACTACGGTGGAACCGCCGACGCCGAGCGCGGTTAGTAAAACCGGCTGCATAAATTTCGTCCTTTCTTTGGTTCTTATATTATTCTATACAAAACCGCCCGAAATGACAATAGGCAAAACAAAACCGCCGATGCTGTTTTCAGCACCGGCGGTTTTTTAAAGGACTTATTTCAGGTTTGCTTTAAGGGTTTCAAGCTCGTCGGCAAGCTCTTTCGGGAGTTTGTCGCCGAATTTCTGATAGAACTCTGCAATGCCGTCGGCTTCGTTTGCCCACAGGCTCTTGTCAACATCCAAGATGCTTTCCAGAGATTCGAGGGAAACTTCGCCTTCCAAGCCTTCGATGTTGATATCTTTTGCATACGGGATATAGCCGATTGCGGTTTCCTGCGCGTCGACTTCGCCGTCGCAGCGTTTCAGGATCCATTCGAGAACACGAAGGTTGTCGCCGAAGCCCGGCCACATGAAGTTGCCTTCGTCGTCTTTACGGAACCAGTTGACGTTGAAGATCTTGGGCGCTTTATCCGGGTCAAGGGTCTTGCCGATGTCAATCCAGTGTTTCCAATAATCACCCATATTGTAGCCGCAGAACGGAAGCATAGCCATCGGGTCACGACGGACAACGCCGACCGCACCTGCCGCAGCAGCGGTGGTTTCAGAAGCCATAATGGAGCCTACGAACACGCCGTGGTTCCAGTCTCTCGACTGATAGACCAGCGGAGCAAGTTTTGCACGACGGCCGCCGAACACGAATGCGGAAATCGGCACGCCTTCCGGATTTTCAAATTCGGAGCTGATGCACGGGCAGTTGACTGCGGGTGCGGTGAAACGGCTGTTCGGATGAGCAAGGTTTTTGCCTTCCGCCTTATATTCCGGCCCGTTGACCTTGTTGCCGGTCCACTCTTCTGCGTTTACGGGCGGGTTCTTGTCGAGGCCTTCCCACCAAACGGTGTTGTTGTCCAGGTTACGCGCAACGTTGGTGAAAATGGTGCCTCTCTTGGTGGAAGCGAGGGCGTTCGGGTTGGATTTTTCGTTGGTGCCGGGCGCAACGCCGAAGAAACCGTTTTCGGGGTTGATGGCGTAGAGTCTGCCGTCTTTGCCTTTGCGAATCCAGGAAATATCATCGCCGACGCACCAGACTTTGTAGCCTTTCTTGCGATAGCCTTCCGGCGGGATAAGCATTGCAAGGTTGGTCTTGCCGCAAGCGGACGGGAAAGCCGCGCAGATGTATTTGACTTCGCCCTTCGGGTTTTCAATGCCGAGAATGAGCATATGCTCAGCCTGCCAGCCTTCGTTTTTGCCCTGATAGGAAGCAATACGAAGCGCGAAGCACTTTTTGCCGAGCAAAACGTTCCCGCCGTAACCGGAGTTTACGGAAATGATGGTGTTGTCTTCCGGGAACTGGCAAATCCATCTCTTTTCAGCGTCGATGTCGCATTTGCAGTGGAGGCCGCGGACCCAGTCGTTGGAGTCGCCGAGCACTTCCAGAACTTTCTTGCCGACACGCGTCATGATGCACATATTGAGCACAACGTAAATGGAGTCGGTAAGCTCAATACCGGCTTTTGCAAGCGGAGAACCGATCGGGCCCATGGAATAGGGAATGACATACATGGTTCTGCCCTTGTAGCTGTCGCGGGCAATATCGTAAACCATTTTATAGGCTTTTTCGGGGTCCATCCAGTGGTTGGTGGGGCCGGCATCCTCTTCCTTTTTGGAGCAGATGAGGGTTCTGTCCTCCACGCGGGCCACGTCGTTGACCGCGGTTCTGTGATAATAGCAATCGGGGAGCAATTCCTCGTTGAGTTTGATCAGTTCGCCGGTGGAGCAGGCTTCTTTGCGAAGTTCTTCAATCTGCTCTTTCGAGCCGTCGATCCAGACGATTTTGTCGGGCTTTACAAGCTCGACTTTTTCGTCGATCCATGACAAAATGCTTTTGTTCTGTGTAAGTGCTGCCATAGTACTTTCTCCTTCTTTCAAATCCGGCAAAAGCCGGACCAAAAATTTGCATAAATAAAAACGGAAAAATTCAAAAACCCGAAACTTTCCATTGTGTAATTATTATAGTCCTTTTCCCCTCAAAAAGCAACACCGAAAATGTTAATAAATTGTCAATTCTCGGCGTCTTTTTAATTCACAATATACAAAAATGCAAATCGCTGTCGAGGAAAATCCCTTACTGTTTCGTTACTCTTCCGTAATCGGCATCGTGGCAAAGGCGTTTAAATCCATGCCGGCGCGCTTGCCCGCGAGATACTCATAATACCCCTGTGCCCCGACCATTGCCGCGTTGTCGCCGCAAAGGGAAAGTTCCGGCAAATACAAATCAACACCTGTACGTTTTGCAAGTTGCTGCATATCCGCTCGCAAAACGGAATTCGCCGAAACACCGCCGGCGAGCACCAGTTTTTTGGTTACCGGCAGGGTTTGCAGGGCTTTTTGGGTGTTGCTGACAAGCGAATCCACCACGGCGCGCAGGAACGACGCACCAAGGTCGGCAACCGGGACCGTCTCCCCTTTTTGGTTGGCATTATGTATTATATTCACGACCGAGGTTTTTAGTCCCGAAAAGCTGAAGTCGAGGGGGCTGCCCTCCACGTGGGGGTGCGGAAACGAAAACGCCTTGTCATTGCCGCCTTTTGCAGCTTTATCCAAATGCACGCCGCCGGGATACGGCAAGCCCATGGCGCGGGCGGCTTTGTCGAGCGCTTCACCCGCGGCGTCGTCGCGCGTTCTGCCGAGCACCTGAAAATCCGTATAATCGCGCACATGTACAAGCAGCGTATTGCCGCCGGAAACGACCAAACAAAGGAACGGCGGCTCTAAATCGGGGTGGGTAATATAGTTTGCGGCAATGTGCGAGCGCAAATGGTGCACCGGCACAAGCTCAAGCCCGGAAGCAAGCGAAAGCCCTTTTGCGTAATTTACGCCGACGAGCAACGCACCGATAAGCCCAGGCGCGTAGGTGACGGCAACAGCGTCTAAGTCGGACAGCATACAAGACGCCTGTTCGAGCGCCTGGCGGGTCACTTCTGAAATCGCTTCCGCGTGCATACGGGAAGCAATTTCGGGCACAACGCCGCCAAAGATTTTGTGCCGTTCAATTTGCGTTGCCACGACCGAAGAAAGCACGGTTCTGCCGTTTTCCACAACGGCGGCGGCGGTTTCGTCGCACGAGCTTTCCAGCGCCAAAATCTTCATAAAACTGCCTCCTTGTAAATGCAGATTCGCTAAATTCGCGATCGGATACTATATTACCATAAGTACCCGGTGAATTCAACCGGAAAACCGCCGAAAATCCTGCGGTTTCGCGCGGCTTTCTGTTGACTTTTCGTGTATTTTTCGATACGATATAATTAGATTTTCGGGCGGAGGGTTTAAAATGAAAAAAGCATACCTCTTCATCGGCATCGCCGTTTTCGTTTGTTTGATTCTTGCTGCCGTCATTGTAACGGTGTGTCTGAAACACAAAAATAACGCGCAGGAATCTTGGAAAGACATGGGGTTTGACCTGTCGCTTCCGACGCTCGGCGAAGACGGCTGGTATATGGTTTTTGAAGATGATTTTGAGGGCGACGCGCTCAATCAGAACATTCAGTTCGGCGAACGCTATAGAGGCGCAAAAGAGATTTGGACCACTTCCCCGCACGCCGTTCGCTGGGAAAGCAACGACAAAAACAAGCCGGAACAGGCCTGTTGGTGGTGCCCGGAAACGGTAGAGGTTAAGGACTCGAACGTGATAATTCACGCACGCTATGAAGATAACCACACTTGCTTTGGCGACTGTCCCGCCGTCGGGCGCTTTACCGGCGGGATTGAGACACGCCGCATTACAGGCGACAACAACCAAAACAAAGGCTCCGATGACGAACTGCTGTTTGCGCAGGCATTCGGCTATTTTGAAGTGCGCGCAAAGCTGCCGGACGCGGACGGCCTTTGGTCGGCGTTTTGGCTGCAATCCTCTAACCAGAGAAAGGTTTCGAGCGCCGGCGTGGACGGCACGGAAATTGACGTATTTGAAAGTGCATTCCGCAAAAGCCGCCAAAGCAAAATGGGGCACGCCCTTTTGTGGAACGGCTATGGGAAATTTGCCGATTCCGAAGCATATATCGGGACTTTGCAGCAGGACTTATATGACGGCTATCACACCTATGCGCTCAAGTGGACACCGGAATATTATGTATTTTACATTGACGGCGACCCGACATGGGCTTCTATGGGCGGCGGCGTTTCTAAGGTAAAAGAGTTTTTGCGCCTGACGGTAGAAATTGACGCAGGCGACGGCTTTGGTCCCCACGGGCAAAAAATCGGACAGTTTTCGGAAAGCGGCGACAACGTATTTATGGTGGACTATGTAAAAGTCTGGCAAAACGAGAACTACGAAGCCTTTGAAATCGACGACAGCAAATTCCCCGGGGAATTGGACTTGGAAAACTAAAGAGTAGGATTTCCCTGCTCTTTTTTTAACTGAAAACTCGAAGCAAAAAAATGCTCCGCAGTAAAAACTGCGGAGCATAGTTTATGTTTGGTTATTCAATTTTATCCTGCGCTGTCCGCTACGATACCAGACCAGACGAAAATCGTTTTTGTTTTTGTATCTCTTTAGCGTACATTCACGAACACAATCAAATTTGTTCTTACGATAATATTCTTACAAATCACTTACCTGTCAAATTCGATCGCAGCGGACAGCGAACCGCCATGTCTGCGGTTCTTCTACACCGTACATCGGATTCGCCTCCCTTTCGTAATGTAACAAGGGCTTTTCAGAAACCAAACCCAACTTAAAAACTTTTCCTTACAATTTTTGTCGGATTCATTTTTGCTCTTGCTTTTGCCATTGGTCTTTAGCTTTTAGCTTTTAGCTTTTAGCTTTTAGCTTTTAGCTTTTAGCTTTTAGCTTTTGGCTTTTGGCTTTTGGCTTTTGGCTTTTGGCTTTTGGCTTTTGGCTTTTGGCTTTT